>Ga0308171_1000108_pt1 | contig 260583 bp, 244 predicted proteins | sample PhyGR1_FD_202135 | JGI IMG/M metagenome (GOLD analysis project Ga0308171, IMG submission 202135) | Phyllosphere microbial communities from UC Gill Tract Community Farm, Albany, California, United States - DLSLSG.R1 | ecosystem: Host-associated > Plants > Phyllosphere > Unclassified | place...
ATATGGCAATCGCCACCAAACGCCCACGCTTATCGGCTGTTAATTTTTAAAGACCTGACCCAAGAGCCTCAACCCTTGAACCCCCTTCGCCGCGATCAGCGAAGCCTTGTATTGTAGCACAGCTTTTTGAACTGTTTGACAAAGTTTTCAGCGTTTCCGCCAGACCCCTTGTCAGCACCTCAAAAAAGCAAACCTTGCGAACCGCCCTCTTTCGAGTCTGGCAGCTTTGCAAGGCATCGTGCTGTCGATAGACGCTATTGTATAGGCGTTTTCCCGAGGCGTCACGCAGTTGGCGAAAATTTCTGATTGGACAGCATCTGCATGACCTACCGATGACGGCCCGAAGCCATGGTAGCCCCTGAAGACGGGCCGCGGCCAGGGCCGATCTCCCTGCAACCAGGGCCCGGTTGGCGCGCACCCGATAATGGCGCCAACATGGCATTGATTACCTTATTAGACGCGCAACTGGCCTTTGGCCACGTTGCCTTACTGGACCACGCTGACTTCGCCCTGGAGTCCCAGGAGCGGGTTGGCCTCATTGGCCGCAATGGCGCAGGCAAGTCCTCGCTGCTGAAGATTCTGGCAGGCATGGAGAAGGCCGATGACGGCAATCTGCAATTGCAGAACGGCTTGCGCATCGCCTATGTGGCCCAGGAACCCAACCTGAACCTGGCGCACACGGTCTTTGAAGCGGCCTCTGACGGCCTCGCGGAAGTGACCGCCATCCGTGACCGCTACTTTGCCGCCGAAGACGGCGAGGACCTGGATGCACTGCAGTCCCAGATCGAGGCCTTTGATGCCTGGAACTGGGAGCAGCGCGTGGAAGAAACCCTGCAGCGCCTGCACCTGGACCCACAAGCGGTCGTCGGCAACCTCTCAGGCGGTGTGAAAAAGCGCGTGGCGCTGGCCCAGGCCCTGGTGCTGCGCCCCGATGTACTGTTTCTCGACGAGCCGACCAACCACCTGGATCTGGACTCCATCGCCTGGCTGGAGGACCTGCTCAAGGAGTTCAAGGGCAGCATCATTACTATTACCCACGATCGCTCCTTTCTGGATGCGGTCGCGACCCGCATTGTCGAGCTGGACCGTGGCCAGCTGCGCAGCTACCCCGGCAACTTTGCGCAGTACGTCGTGCAAAAGCAGGAGCAGTTGGCGCAAGAGTCTGTGATCAATGCCAAGGCCGACAAACTGCTGGCCCAGGAAGAGATCTGGATCCGCAAGGGCGTCGAAGCCCGCCGCACGCGCAGCCAGAGCCGGATCGAGCGGCTCAAGGTGATGCGCAACGAGCATGCCGCACGCCGCACCGCCCAGGGCAGTGTGAAGATGGACATTGCCTCGGGCACGGGCAGCGCCTACCAGGGCAAGATCGTTGCCGAGCTGACCGATGTCAGCAAGCGTTTTGGCGACCGGACCATTGTGCGCAACTTCAGCACCACGGTGCTGCGCGGCGACAAGATCGGTCTGCTCGGCCCCAATGGCGCGGGCAAAACCACCTTGCTGAAGATGATTCTGGGCGAGCTGGCCGCAGACAGCGGCACGATCCGCCAAGGCGCCAACCTGCAGGTGGCCTATTTTGACCAGATGCGCGATGCCATCAATCTGGATGCGACCCTGGAGGACTTCATCAGCCCGGGCAGCGAATGGATCGAGATCGGCAACCAGCGCAAGCATGTCAAAAGCTACCTGAGCGACTTTCTGTTCTCACCCGCACGTGCGCACTCGCCGGTGCGTTCCCTGTCGGGTGGCGAGCGCAACCGCTTGCTGCTGGCCCGCTTGTTTGCCCGCCCCGCCAATGTGCTGGTGCTCGATGAACCCACCAATGACCTGGATATCGACACCCTGGACCTGCTGGAAGACCTGCTGCAGCAGTACGACGGCACGGTCTTCCTCGTCAGCCATGACCGGACCTTTTTGGACAACGTGGTCACCAGCATCATCGCCGCCGAAGGCGATGGCCATTGGCGCGAGTACGAGGGCTCGGTGCAGGACTGGCTGATCCAGTCACGCCGCTCGCGTGAGATTGCCGAGCAGCGGGATGCTGCGCAAGCCAGCAAGCTGGCCAAAGAGAGCAAGGCCGCCGCCGCTGCCCCCGCGCCAGCGCCAGCTGCAGTCGCCGTGCCCAGCGCACAGCCCAAGCGCAAGCTGAGTTACAAGGACCAGCGCGACCTGGACACCTTGCCAGCCCGCATTGCCGAGCTGGAGGCCGAGCAAAAGGACATCCAGGCCAAGCTGGCCGATGGCAGCCTCTACACCAAGGACTATGGCCAGGCGATGCAGTTGCAGCAGCGCGATGCCGCCATTGAAGAGCAGCTGCTTGAAGCATTGATGCGCTGGGAAGAGCTGGCCAGCTGATCCGGCGCCGCGCTGTGCCTTTGAACAGGTTCTTAGCGATTCAGCGCGGCATGGACTCGGCCTGCGCAAACTCCGCGCGCACCCGCTGGTAAACCCGCCAGAAGCTCGGGTCCTGCGTGCAGGCATAGTTTATGCGCATCAGCGTGGACGGCTGGCGGCTCGCATGAAAGAGGCTGCCTGGCGCAATCAGGTAGTTTTCATCGAGCATGCGCTGGGCCAGCACCTCGGTATCCATGCCGGTATCGACCCAGCCGAACATGCCTGCGGGCTCGGTGACAAACCGGCAACCAGCCTCCAGCGCCAGCGGCACGCTGTGCTTGCGCGCCTGCACCAGGTGGCTGCGCATGCGCTCGATATGGCGCCGCAGCTGGCCGTTTTCCATACACAGCGCCATCGCGCGCTCCATCAGCGCCGGGCTGGTCAAGGTCGACAGCAGCTTGGTGTCCAGCATGCGGTCCACCAGATCGGGTGGCGCCGCCATATAACCCACGCGCCAGTTGGGCGCCAGAATCTTGGCAAAGCCGCTCACATAGATGCTGCGCTTCAATCCATCGAGCACGCTGAGCCGTGTGGCATGCTCGGGGGCAATATGGCTGTAAGTATCGTCCTCGACGATGTAGAAATTGAAGGCCTGCGCCAGTTGCAGCACCTGGTGGGCGGCTGCCGGGTGCAGGCTGTAGCTGGTGGGGTTGTGCAGCACGCTGACGCTGACATAGAGCTTGGGCGCATGGGTTTCGCAGTAATGGCGCATGACGGCCAGATCCGGGCCATCGGGCCCGCGCGGCACCGGCAGCACCTGCATGCCCAGCGCCGCAAGCCGGGCAAACTCCACCGACCAGCCCGGCTCCTCGACCATCACCGCATCACCGGCTCTCAGCAAGGTGCGGCTGACAATGTCCAGGCCCTGGGTCGCGCCCATCGTGGTCATCACCTGCTCCAACGCCACCGGCAAGCCCAGCGCCTTGAGGCGATCGGCCAGCAGCGTGCGCAGCAGTTCATCGCCCATCGGCGCGCCGTAGCTCCAGTGCATGGCATGCAGCGCGTCCGAGCCCACGACCTTGCGCAGCGCCGATTGCAAAAACTGGTTCTGCAGCCATTCGGGCGGGAACATGCCCGCCCCCGGCTGCGGGTGCGTGGCCTTGTGCATCATGCCCCGGATCAGCGAGGTCGCATTGATGCGGGCAGAGGCCGCCGGCAGCGACAGCGACACCGCATCCTTCAAGGTCTTGTCCTTGGCCGCAGGTGCAGCGGATGGCGCGGTGACCACGGCCTTGGCCACATAGTCACGCACATAAAAGCCGCGCTGGCGGCGCGCCTCCACCAAGCCCTGGGCCTGCAGCAAGTCATAGGCCGCGACCACGGTATAGGGGCTGACGCTTTGCTGGGCAGCGCAGGCCCGCACCGACGGCAGCCGCGCGCCGGCCGGCAGCAGGCGCGAGCGAATGCGTTCGGCAAAGCGCGCCGCCAGTTGCTCGGTCAGGGTATGGGTGGTATCGCGGGTCAGCATGGCAAAAGAGTGAGATGTACTGGTTTTGGCACCAATACAGTTCATGGTAGTGATTTTCTGTCTGTACTGTAACTGTATTGCTATCAGCGCTACATTATTTTTTGGCAAGCCTGCCCCCGAGGCCCAGACTGTCCCCGCCGCAACCGGCCTGCGCCCTCGCTCTGCGGGAATGCTGCAGCGGCAGGGCATGATGGGATCCCCCAAGGGCCGTAGATACGATCACCATGACAACGACCATGACCGCCGTAGAGTTCAGCGCATTTCTGGTACTGGCCACGGCCATGAGCTTTACCCCCGGACCCAACACCACGATGGCGGCTGCCATGGGCGCCAACTGGGGGCTCAAACCCGCGATGCGCTTTGTCTGGGGCGTGCCCCTGGGCTGGGGCGCCCTGCTGCTGCTTTGCGCCAGCGGCGTTGGTGCGCTGGTCATGGCGGCGCCCGCCCTCAAAGGCGCCATCAAGGCCGTCGGCATTGTCTACCTGGTCTGGCTGGCCTACAAACTCAGCCGCAGCGGCCGGTTGGCTGAGGCCCAAAACGGCCATCTGCTCGGTTTTTGGCAGGCCGTGGGCTTGCAATTCGTCAACGTCAAGGCCTGGTTGTTGGCGCTGGCCATTGTCGCGGGCTGGATTGTCGGCTTTCAGGATGCGCTGACGCGCCTGGCCATCGTGCTGCCGGTGATGCTGTTTTACGCCTTTGCTAGCAACTTTCTCTATGCCTCCGTTGGCGCGCTGCTGCGCAGCTGGCTGGCCCAGGGCCAGCGCCTGCTGTGGTTCAACCGGGCGATGGCCCTGATCCTGGTGCTGACCGCAGCCTGGATGATCAAGGCCTGAAGCCCGCAAGAAACAAAGCCTGTGCCACCACCCACAAGCCCACCGCTAGACGGACAATCAAAGCCCTACTGGCAGGCCCGAGATGAGGCCTGCCCCTGCAAACCAACCAACATGCAGGCCAAAAGCCTGCCGGCAGAGGCCGCCCGCCGTGTGCCATCCCAGACGCCCGGCCCCTGCCAATACGCCAACCCCAAGGTGGCTCTGCGCTGCATCCACCCCGGCCAGGGCGCTGTCGCCCCGGCTACCTGTAATGAGATGAGGAAATGATGACGAACTGGACCCTGGCCAAACGCGCCGCCAGCATGAACCCCTCGGTGATCCGCGAGATCCTGAAAGTGACCGAGAAGCCCGGCATCATCAGCCTGGCCGGTGGCTTGCCCTCCCCCAAGACCTTCCCGATCGCGGCCTTCAAGGAAGCGGCGGACAAGGTGCTGCTGCAAGACGGCGCCTCTGCGCTGCAATACGCCGCCAGCGAAGGCTATGCGCCGTTGCGCGAGTTTGTGGCCCAGCAGCTGCCCTGGGACGTCAGCCCCGACCAGGTGCTGATCACCACCGGCTCCCAACAGGGCCTGGATTTGATGGGCAAGATCCTGCTCGACGAGGGCAGCCGCCTGCTGGTGGAGACCCCCACCTATCTGGGCGCGCTGCAGGCCTTCTCCCCCCAGCAACCCCAGGTGGTGGGGGTGGACAGCGATGACCAGGGCGTGATCCCCGACGACCTGGTGCGCAAAGCCGGAGAAGGCGCGGACAAGGCACGCATGGTCTACCTGCTGCCCAACTTCCAGAACCCGACCGGCCGCAGCATGGACGACGCCCGCCGCCAGGCCGTGGTGGACCGCCTGGCCACATTAGGCATTCCGTTTCTGGAAGACAACCCCTATGGCGACCTCTGGTACGACCAGGCGCCCCCTGCCCCGCTGACCGCCCGCAACCCCGAGGGCGGCGTGTACCTGGGCTCCTTCTCCAAGGTGCTGGCACCCGGCCTGCGCCTGGGTTATGTGGTGGCGCCCAAGGCCGTCTACACCAAGCTGCTGCAGGCCAAGCAGGCGGCCGATCTGCACACGCCCACCTTCAACCAGCGCATGGTGGCCGAGGTGGTGCAAAGCGGCTTTCTGGACCAGCATGTGCCCACCATCCGCACGCTCTACAAAAAGCAGCGCGATGCGATGCTGGCCGCGCTGGCTGAACATTTCGCGGACCTGGATGTGCAGTGGACCACGCCGACGGGCGGCATGTTCCTCTGGCTGCGCATGCCCGAAGGCATTGATACCGTCGCCATGCTGCCCGCCGCCGTCGAGCGCAATGTGGCCTATGTGCCCGGCAGCGCCTTCTATGCCAGCCAGCCCGACAACCGCACGATGCGCCTGTCCTATGTAACGGCCTCGGAAGAGCAGATCCATATTGCGATCCGGGCGCTGGCTGATACGGTGCGTGCCGCGCTGGCAGCGCGATAAGCCAGCTGGCCTGATCGCCAGAGCGCCAGTCCGCATGGCAGGCACTCTGGCCACACCACCACCACGCAGCCCGCCTGTGCGCGGGCCGCGCGCCAATACCAAGGAAGAGACATGCTGAAAATCTGGGGCCGCATCAGCTCGATCAATGTGCGCAAGGCCGTCTGGGCCGCGCAGGAAGTGGGCGTTGCGTTTGAGCGCATAGACACCGGCGGCAAGTTTGGCGGCACGCAGACGCCGGAGTTTCTGGCCCGCAACCCCAATGCGATGGTACCGGCCATCGAAGACGGCGAAGGCGCCATGCGGCTGACCCTGTTCGAGTCCAATGTGATCGTGCGCTACCTCTGCGCCCGCTACGCGCCCGGCGTGCTCTACCCGGCAGCGCTGGCCCAGCGCTTTGATGCCGAGCGCTGGATGGACTGGCAGCAAACGACGATGAACCCCGCCGGGCGCGATGCGTTTATCCAGCTCATCCGCACCGCCCCCGCGCAGCGCGATGCGCCAAAGATCGCCGCCTCCATCGCCGCAATGGAGCCCTTGCTGCAGCTGCTGGACCGGCATCTGGCCAGCCAGCCCTATCTGCAAGGCGCACAGTTCGGCATGGCCGATATCCCCGTCGCCTGCGAGGTGCACCGCTGGTGGAACCTGCCCGCCGCCGCCTACCAGCGGCCCCACTACCCACATGTGGAGCGCTGGTTTGCCGCGATGCTGGCCCGCCCGGCCAGCCGGGGCGTGTTGGATATCACGATCGAATAAGCGCCGCCCAGCCCGCTCCCCGCACCGCGCCAAAACGGCTCGCCCCACCATTTGTTGACATCCCAAGACCCAACCACCATGCAGCCACGCCGCTTTGCCCAGCTCGATGTATTTGCCGACCATGCCCTGCAAGGCAATGCGCTGGCCGTGGTGCTCGATGGCGAGGGCCTCAGCGCCGCGGCGATGCTGAACTTTGCGCGCTGGACCAACCTGTCCGAAACTACCTTTGTGCTGCCGCCCACGGCCGAGGGGGCCGACGGTGGCGCCGATTACCGCTTGCGCATCTTTACCCCGGCGGGCGAGCTGGCCTTTGCCGGCCACCCAACCCTGGGCAGCTGCCAGGCCTGGCTCAACGCCGGCGGCACACCGCGCCAAGCGCAGCGGGTGGTGCAGGAATGCGCCAAAGGCCTGGTCAGCATCCAACGCTCGGCTGCTGCTGGATTGGAGGGCTTGGCCTTTGCCGCGCCACCGCTGCAGCGCAGCGAGGTACCCGCCGGTGTGCAGGCGCAGGTGCTGGCCGCCCTGGCACTGCAGGCCGATGACCTGGTCGCCGCGCAGTGGCTGGACAATGGATCACGCTGGATGGGTTTGCTGATGCGCGATATAGAGGTGCTACCCCGCGCCCAGCCCAACGCGGCCGCGCTGCGGGCGCTGGGCATCAAGGCCGGCCTCTGCGCCCTCCACCGGCCCTGCAGCGGCACGATTGCGGCAGAACCTGTGCTGGAAGTGCGCGGCATCACCTTGACCGCTTACGGCATTGCCGAAGACCCGGCCACCGGCAGCCTCAATGCCAGCCTGGCCCAGTGGCTCAGCGCAGCCGGCCATATCGCTCTGCCCTACTGCGTGCAGCAAGGGGCGGCGATCGGCCGCGCGGGCCGCATGCGCCTGGTCGCCGATGCGCAGGGCCAGATCTGGGTGCAGGGGCGGGTACACAGTGTGGTCACCGGCCACGTCGTTCTCTGAATACCGAAGAAAGGAAGCTCTTATGCGTACACGCGCCTTTATGCAGGTAGATGTGTTTTCCGAAACCGCCTACCGTGGCAACCCGCTGGCCGTGGTGCTCGAAGGCGAGGGCCTGAGCGACGAGGCCATGCAGGCCTTTGCCCGCTGGACCAATCTGTCCGAAACCACCTTTTTGCTGCCACCCACACCCGAGGGCCGCGCCCAGGGGGCGGACTACCGGGTGCGCATCTTCACCCCCGGCGGCGAGCTGCCTTTTGCCGGCCACCCGACCTTGGGCAGTTGCCACGCCTGGCTCGCAGCCGGCGGCCAGCCGCAGCAGACCGGCCGCATTGTGCAGGAATGCGCCAAGGGCCTGGTGCCCTTGCAGCAAGACGCGCGCAATGGCCGGCTGGCCTTTGCCGCACCCTCGCTCAGCCGCAGCGCCATCAGCGCGGCCGAGCTGGCCCCGGTGCTGCAGGCCATCGGGCTGCAGGCAGACCAGGTGCTGGCCCAGCAAAAGCTGGACAACGGCCCCGTGTTCTGGGCCTTGCTGCTGGACGACCCCGACACCGTGCTTGCGATCCAGCCTGATCTGGCGGCGCTGCATGGCCTGGGCATGGAGCTGGCCGTGGCCGCGCTGTACCCGCAAGCGGGCAAGGCACTGATCGGCCGCGCCAGCCGCGAGGCGCGTGCGTTTGACGGCGCCACGGGCCAGGCCAGCCGCCCACCGGAGGCCGATATCGAGGTGCGCGTCTGGTTCAACACCGGCACCAGCCTCAGCGAAGACCCGATCACCGGCAGCCTCAACGCCAGCCTGGCCCAGTGGCTGCTGGCCGAGGGCCATCTGCAGACCCCCTATGTCGCCAGCCAGGGCATCAACCTGGACCGCAGCGGCATCGTCAACATCGCGCAGGATGCGGCAGGCCAGGTCTGGGTAGGCGGCCATATCTCCGCAGGCATCCAGGGCGAGGTGCTGCTGTGAACGGCGCCGGACTGGACCACCTGGTTGTCATGGCCGCCAGCCTGGACGAAGGCCTGGCCTGGTGCGAGGCGAGCTTGGGCGTGACGCCTGATGCGGGCGGCCAGCATGCCTTCATGGGCACCCACAACCGCCTGCTGCGCATCAGCAGCCCGGCCTTTGCAGCGAGTTACCTGGAGATCATCGCGATCGACCCGCAAGGCCAGGCGCCTGGCGGCCATCGCCGCTGGTTTGACATGGACGATGCCGCGCTGCAGGCCCAGGTGCGCAGCCAGGGGCCGCAGCTGACCCACTGGGTCGCGCGCGTCAGCGGCATAGCACAAGCGACCGAGGCCTTGCGCGCCCTGGGCTATGGCGCCGGCACGCCCCAGGCCGCCAGCCGGCAAACGCCCCGGGGCCTGCTGGCCTGGCAAATTGGCCTGCGCCCCGATGGCCAGCGCCTGCTCCAGGGCCTGCTGCCCACCTTGATTGAATGGGGGGAGCAGCACCCGGAAACCAGCATGGCGGATAAAGGCGTTGCACTGCAGCAGCTGCAGCTGCTGCACCCCGATGCAGCGGCCCTGCACACCGCGCTGCAGGCATTAGGCCTGGGCAGCCACCCGGCCTTGCAGGTGGACCATGCCGCCACGCCTGCGCTGGTCGCGCATTTGCACACGCCCAAGGGGCTGGTGCAGCTGCGCAGCCAGCTCTGACCAGCCCCTTCAACGCACCCCTCTTTTTGACCTATGCAAGCCATCTCCCTGCCCAGCCTCGCCGAAATCGAGGCCGCCTCCCGCATCGTCTACCGTGAGTTCCAGGCCACGCCGCAGTACCGCTGGCAATTGCTGGGCGAACGCCTGGGGGCGGAATGCTGGCTCAAGCACGAGAACCACACGCCCGTCGGCGCGTTCAAGATCCGGGGCGGTCTGTCTTACTTTGCACAGATGGCAGCGCGCGGCACCCTGCCCGCGCAGGTGATCAGCGCCACGCGCGGCAACCATGGCCAGAGCATTGCCTGGGCTGCGCGCAGCCATGGCGTGCGCTGCACCATCGTCGTGCCCCATGGCAACTCGGTCGAGAAGAACATGGCGATGCGCTCGCTGGGTGCCGAGCTGATCGAGCACGGAGATGACTTCCAGGCCGCCCGCGAGCATGCGATGGCGCTGGCCGAGCACAGCGGCGCCCACATGGTGCCCAGCTACCACCCGGACCTGGTCAGCGGCGTCAGCACCTACTGGTGGGAATTTTTGCGCGCCGTGCCGCATTTGCAGACCGTCTATGTGCCCATTGGCCTGGGCTCGGGCGCCTGCGCCGCCGTGGCGGCCAAGCTGGCCTTGCAGCACCCGGTGCGCATTGTCGGCGTGATCAGCACAGGCGCCACCACCTACCGTGATTCCATCGCCGCCGGTGAAGTGGTCGAAGCCGTGGTTAGCACCGAGATTGCCGACGGCATGGCCGTGCGCCGCGCTGACCCTATGGCCCTGCCGGTGCTGCGCCAGCACCTGGACCACCTGGTGGCCGTCAGCGACGACGAGGTGCGCGCAGCGATGCGCTTCCTGTTTACCGACACCCACAATGTGGCCGAAGGCGCCGGTGCCGGCGCCCTGGCCGCCGCGCTGCAGGAGCGCGAACAGATCACCGGCCAGACCGTGGGCCTGGCGCTGACCGGCGGCAATGTCGATGCGGCCGTGTTCAGCCAGGTGCTGCGCGGCTGATTCTTCGCCGGCAAGACATCAGTGGGGTGGCACCGTCCACGCCAGCTGGTGGATCTCCTGCAGCAGCAAGGCCAGTTGCTGGGCCGCTGCCTCGACCACCGCCCGGCCTTTGTCTGCCGTGGCGCCCGCGGCATTGCCAACGGCGCCGCAGGGGTTGTAGTCTTCCATCGCCCAGCCCATCTTGGCGCTCTTGCCATTGCCCACAATCGCAAAGCGCCGCGCCCGGTCCTGCGACGTGGAATGGAAGCAACCCGCCTGCGCCATGTCCACCTGCGCGGGTGCAAGGTGCAGCATCATCGAGGTTTCCACCTCGCCGCCATGGATGCCAAAGCGGTGCTCCTCAGCGCTGAACAGGCCTGTCACTTCAGCGGGCAACGGCAGGCCGCCCCAGCTGCTGCTGTAGACCAGCATGCCATGGGCGATGCGCAGCTCGCGCGCGACGATATCCATCACCGCCACCTGCCCGCCATGGGTGTTGAACATCAGCAGCTTGCGGATACCCGCACGCGCCACCGCCTGGCCCAGCGCCGTCCACAGGTCGATGATGAGCTTGGGCGGCAGGCTCAAGGTGCCGGGAAAGTTCAGGTGCTCGGTGCTCAGGCCAATGTTCTGCGCCGGCAGCACCAGCACGGGCACATCGGGTGGCAGCAGCGGCATGGCCGCCGCCACAATGCCTTGCAGCAAGGTGGCATCGACAGAGACTGGCAAATGCGGGCCATGCTGCTCCACCGCACCGACGGGCAGCACCGCCACCGTGCTGGCCGCCAGGCCGCTGGTCTGCGCCTGGGCAAATTCGCGCGTGCTGATATCGGCCCACCAGCGCGAAGACCAGGTGGCGACAGCAGGGTTTTCAGAGGCGGGCATGGGCATTCCAACAAACAGGCGGCACACCATGTGCCGGCGCAGCAGCTATCTTAGGCCATGCAGCTAAGCCTAAGCCGTCTTGAGCCGGCGATACAAGGTCTGCCGGCTGATACCCAGCAGCTTGGCCGCCTGCGATACATTGCCGCGGCACTGCTGCAACATCTGCGCAATCGCCGTGTGGGAGAGGGTTTTCAGATCGGTGGCCGGCAGGCTGGGTGGCTGCGCTTGCGCGGCCAAAGCGGCTACCGCCATCGGCGCGCCCTCGCGGTAGCGCAGCAGCTCCTGCGCCAGATCGTCGGATAGCTGCGACCAGCCAATCGTGTCCTCGCCGGGCAGCAGCAGCGCCGATGCGGTCTGCAGCGCGTTGGCGTACTCGCGCAGATTGCCGGGCCAGGGGTAGTGCGCCATTGCAAAGGCCAGATCAGGATGCAGCCGCACCGGCTGGCCGGGGTTGAACTGGTCCAGCAAGCGGCGGGTGATGGCCTCGCGGTCGCTGCGCTCGCGCAGCGCGGGCAGCTGCAAGGCCAGGCCGTTGATACGGTAGAACAGATCGGCCCGAAAGCGCCCCTGCGCCACTGCCTCGCGCAGCTGGTGGTGGGTGGCACAGACCAGCGCAAAATCGAGCTGCTGGGCCTTGCCGCCGCCCAACGGCGTGATGCTGCGCTCCTGCAGCACACGCAGCAAACGGGTTTGCAGCGCCAGCGGCATATCGCCAATTTCATCGAGGAAAAGCGTGCCGCCCTGGGCCTCGCGCAAGCGGCCCAGTTGGCCATCGCGCCGGGCGCCGGTGAAAGCCCCGGACTCGTAGCCAAACAGCTCGGCCTCGATCAAATGCTCCGGAATCGCCGCGCAATTGATGGCCACAAAAGGCGCGGCATGGCGTGCGCTGCTGTCGTGCAGCGCGCGCGCAAACAGCTCCTTGCCTACGCCCGATTCGCCCTGCACCAGCAAGGCAATGCCCTTGCCCCAGGTGCGCCGCCCGCGCTCGGCCGCAGCGCGCCAGCCCGGGTCACCGGTGTCCAGCCGGGCCAGCGCATCGGGCGCCGCTGGCTGGGGCACGGCCACGAGCGGCGCCCGGCCCGCGCGATCGCCTGGCAGCGCGGGCGGTGCAGCGCCCACCGGCGTGGCGTGTGATGCCTGAGGCAGCACCAGGCGCGCAAACACGCTGCGGCCGGTGTGCAGGGCCGCCAGATGCAGGCGCTCGGTCTGGGTATGGCCCCGGGCCAGCCAGTCGCGCAGCGGCATCGCGCTGATGTCGTCCCAGTGCAGATGACCCCAGTCGGCGGCAGCGATCTTGAGGCTTTGCATGGCGGTGCGGTTGCCGCCCAGCAGCAAACCATCGGGCGTCAGCGCCAGAATGCCTTCGGCGGCGGTACCCACCCCTTCGGCCTGGGTGTGGAAATGCATGCGCCAGTCGCGCTGGTGGCGTGCCAGCAGCCAGCGGTTTTCGATCATGCGGGCAGCGGTGGTGGCCAGCCCCAAGGTATGGGCCTGGGCCAGGCGCTGGTCGCCAGAGATATCGAGCACGCCCAGCAGCTGGCCCTGGGCGCTGAAGATGGGCGAGGCTGCGCAGTTCAAAAAACTGTTGGCCTCCAGAAAGTGCTCCGCGCCTTCGACGCGCAGCGGCGTGGCTTCCACCAGCGCCGTGCCAATCGCATTCGTGCCGCGCGCCTCTTCGGTCCAGATCGCGCCACTGCGCAACGCCACGCGCTCGGCCTTGTTCAGAAAAGGGGCGTCACCCAAGGTGTGCAGAAGGGTGCTTTGGGCGTTGGCCAGGATGACCATGCTGTGGCTGTCCTGGATCTGCTCGAACACATAGTCCATCACCGGCCGGGCAATGGCCAGCAGGTCTTCGCTGCGGGTGAGCACCTGGCGCATTTCGGAGCCGGTGAGCGGATCGCCGCAAGATACCCGGCCGACTGGCTGTACCCCTGCGCGCAGGCTGCGTTGCCAGGAGCTGGCAATGCGCGCCTGCACCGCCCCGGGCGGGCATTCACCATGTGCCAACAAATGCACCCGTGCCTGGCGCAGCACCTGGGAGGTGATCTGGGGATCCATGTTGTCTCCTTGCAAGCCTGTCTGCGCAGGCCCATGGGGACAGTATAGAAAGCGGCCGCACGGAGTCGCCGTGAATAGCCATGCCGCTGTCCGACTGTTCCAGATTGGAACACCTGCATTGTCCGGCGCTGTTCCAACGCCAGCCATCGCGGCCAGCGGGACTGATACAAATCAAGCACTTGGCACGCAATCGGGCCTGGCATGCATCTTGATATCTCAGGTGTGACTCGTGCCTTTTCCTGCTGGCATCCGGCACGAATCAGCTTGCGATATCCATTTCCAAGGAGACACACCATGCAATACGTATTTCCCGGCCAATCGGGCGCCAAGATCAGCTACAAAAAGCAGTACAACAACTTCATTGGCGGCCAGTGGAAGGCGCCGGTCAAGGGCCAGTACTTTGATGTGATCTCGCCGATCAACGGCCAGGTCTACACACAGGCCGCACGCTCGACCGCCGAAGATGTGGAGCTGGCACTGGATGCCGCCCATGCCGCGGCCGATGCCTGGGGCAAGAAATCAGCCACCGAGCGCTCCAATGTGCTGCTGCAGATTGCCGAGCGCATCGACGCCAATACCGAACTGCTGGCCTACGCCGAAACGGTGGACAACGGCAAGGCGATCCGCGAGACGCTCAATGCCGACATTCCGCTGTCGGCCGACCACTTCCGCTACTTTGCCGGCGCGCTGCGGGCGCAGGAAGGCGGCATCAGCGAGATTGACAACACGACGGTGGCCTACCATTACCACGAGCCGCTGGGCGTTGTGGGCCAGATCATTCCCTGGAACTTCCCCATCCTGATGGCTGCCTGGAAACTGGCCCCCGCCATTGCTGCGGGCAACTGCGTGGTGCTCAAGCCCGCAGAATCCACCCCCATCAGCCTGCTGATCCTCATCGAGTTGATCGAAGACCTGCTGCCCGCCGGCGTGCTTAACGTGGTCAACGGCTATGGCCGTGAGGCCGGCATGCCGCTGGCCAACAGCAAGCGCATCGCCAAGATTGCCTTTACCGGCTCGACCAGCACCGGCCGCGTCATCGCCCAGGCCGCTGCCAACAACCTGATTCCAGCCACCTTGGAGCTGGGCGGCAAGTCGCCCAATGTGTTCTTTGCCGATGTGATGGACCAGGACGACGCCTTCCTCGACAAGGCGATCGAAGGCCTGGTGCTGTTTGCCTTCAACCAGGGCGAGGTCTGCACCTGCCCCAGCCGCGCGCTGATCCATGAGTCCATCTATGACCGCTTCATGGAAAAAGTGCTCAAGCGCATTGCCGCCATCAAGCATGGCAACCCGCTGGACACCGACAGCATGATGGGCGCGCAGGCCAGCAAGGAGCAGCTGATCAAGATCAGCAGCTACCTGGACCTGGGCCGCCAGGAAGGCGCTGAAGTGCTGATCGGCGGCGCCGAAGCCAAGCTTGGCGGCGACCTGGACGGCGGCTACTATGTACAGCCCACGGTGTTCAAGGGCCACAACAAGATGCGCATCTTCCAGGAAGAAATCTTTGGCCCGGTGTTGGCGGTCACCACCTTCAAGACCGAAGAAGAAGCGCTGGAGCTGGCCAACGATACGCTGTACGGCCTGGGCGCAGGTGTGTGGACGCGCAATGGCAACCTGGCCTACCGCATGGGCCGCGCGATCAAGGCGGGCCGCGTCTGGACCAACTGCTACCACCACTACCCCGCGCATGCCGCCTTTGGCGGTTACAAAGAGTCCGGCATCGGCCGTGAGAACCACAAGATGATGCTCAACCACTACCAGCAGACCAAGAATCTGTTGGTGTCCTACTCCGAAAACAAGCTGGGCTTCTTCTAATAGACAGGGTATGCAGGGCGGTGTGCCCGACCCAGGCTGCCTCAGCAGTCAGGGCTGGGGCCACGCACACCGCCTGTGCAACACCACCCATTCCCGCCGGCATGGCACCTGCCTTGCCCACCTCACAGGAGACAGCAACATGGTTGTGGAAAAGGTAGTGGCCACCCCGGCCGCACAAGCGCTGATTGCCTTGCTCAAAGACAAGCATGGCCCCGGCCTGATGTTTCACCAATCGGGCGGCTGCTGCGACAACAGCGCGGCCAACTGCTACCTGCTGGGCGAGCTGACGATTGGCCAGGGCGATGTCTACCTGGGCGATATAGGGGGCTGCCCGTTTTACATGAGCACCTCCCAGTACGCGTACTGGAAGCACACCCAGCTGATCATCGATGTGATCGACACGCACGGCGGCGGCACCTTCTCACTCGAAGGCCCCGAGGGCAAGGCCTTTCACACGCGCTCGCGCGTCTTCAGCAGCGACGAGCTGGAGGCGCTGCAGCAACAGGACGCGCCAGCCATTGCAAACAATGCGCAGTCCTAGGCCAGGTCAAGCGCTGCACCTACCCCACAAGAATGGTGCAAGAAATACAGGTATTCTTTTCATATCAATGGCTTAAGCAATAACCATGGGTGCAGGCAGGTGAAGTTGCTGCAATGCAGCATTCTTCAAAGCTTTCTACAATTTCCTTAGTTTTAACCCACTGGGAATGCCCATGACTGCAAGACACACTACCCAAGCCAAGGTCCAGAATCTGGCCACCAAAAGCCTGGAGCTCAGCTTGGCTGCTCCCCAGGTGGTCGCACAACGCGTGGGCCGCATGATGCTCGCTGGCACCCAGCCTTCGGCGCGCGACCAGCAAGAGTTCTACCGTATGGGCAACGAAAAGGTCACCGCCTTTTACGAATCCTGGATCGGGATGTGGACCCAGGCCTGTACAGCCTACTGGCAGGCCGCCGCCAGCCTGTATACCGTCCCAGGGCCGTTCACCCCCGGCAGCAGCAACCCGCTGGCCGCCTTTGGCGTGGGCAAGGCTACCTCGCGCATGGTCACGCAGCAGGTACGGGCCGTCACTGACGTGCTCAACGCCGGCATCACACCCGTCCATGCCAAGGCCTTAAGCAACGCCAAGCGGCTCTCGCGCAGCAAGCGCTAAGCAAATTTCAATCTACTGCTGCACCTGGTTGCGCTGCAAGGCCCACATGCTGGCATAGCGCGCACCCTGCGCCAGCAGCTGCGCATGGGTGCCGCGCTCCACAATGCGGCCGGCGTCCATCACCAGGATTTCATGCGCATCCACCACGGTGGACAGGCGGTGGGCAATCACCAAGGTGGTCTTGCCCTGCGCGGCCTTTTGCAGCTCCTGCTGAATGGCGCGCTCGTTGGCCGAGTCCAGCGCCGAGGTGGCCTCGTCAAAGATGAGGATCGGCGGGTTCTTGAGCAAGGTGCGGGCAATGGCCACGCGCTGCTTTTCGCCGCCCGAGAGCTTGAGCCCGCGCTCACCCACACGGGTGGCATAGCCTTCGGGTGAGGCCGCGATCATCGTGTGGATGCGCGCGGCCTGCGCAGCCTGCACGATCTCCTGTTGCGATGCGCCGGGCCGGCCATAGGCGATGTTGTAGGCGACGGTGTCATTGAACAGCACGGTGTCCTGCGGCACGATGCCGATCGCTCGGCGCAGGCTGTCCTGCGTCAGATCGCGGATGTCCTGGCCCGCAATGCGGATGGCGCCCGCCTGCACATCGTAAAAACGAAAGATCAACCGCGCGAGCGTGGATTTGCCGGCGCCCGAAGGGCCCACCACCGCGACTGTCTTGCCCGCAGGCACGACAAAGCTCAGGCCCTGCAAAATGGGGCGATCCGGGTGGTAGGCAAAATGCACGTCGTCAAAACGCAGCTCAGGCTCGGCCTGCAGCGCCAGCGGCTGGGCCGTCGGCGCATCAGCCACCTCGCGCTGCTGGTCCATCAGCACAAACATGCGGTCGAGGTCGGTCAGGCTTTGCTTGATCTCGCGGTACAAGGTGCCCAGGAAATTGAGCGGAATGTACAGCTGGATCATGAAGGCATTGATCATCACCAGATCGCCCAGGCTGAGCCGGCCGTCGACCACGCCCTGGGTGGCACGCCACAGCATTGCGACCAGCGCGACTGCAATGATCAGCTGCTGGCCACTGTTGAGCAGGCTCAGGCTGCTTTGGCTCTTGAGGCGCGAGCGGCGCAGTTTTTCCAGATCCCCGTCATAGCGCTGGGCTTCAAAGGCCTCGTTGTTGAAGTATTTCACCGTCTCGTAGTTCAGCAGCGAGTCAATCGCCTTGCTGTGCGCCGAGGAGTCGATCAGGTTCGCCTCGCGCCGAAAATGCGTGCGCCACTGGGTGACCACCACGGTGAACGTGATGTAGACCGTGAGCGCAACGATGGTGATGATGGCAAACCAGATATCGAACTGCACGGCCAGAATGCCCAGCACCAGCGCCAGCTCGATCAAGGTGGGCACGATGCTGTAGAGCGAGTAGGAGATGAGGGATTCCACCCCTTTGACGCCGCGCTCGATATCGCGCGTCATGCCGCCGGTCTGGCGCTCGAGGTGAAAGCGCAGGCTCATCGCATGCAGATGCTCAAAGGTCTGCAGCGCAATTGCGCGCGCGGCGCCCTGCGTGGCTTTGGAGAACACCAGCTCGCGCAGCTCGCCAAACACCGAGGTCAAAAGCCGCAGGCCCCCGTAGGCCAGCAGCAGTCCCACCGGCACCACCAGCAAGGCCTGGGGTTGGCCGGGCCGGATATCGAGCGCATCGACCACATGCTTGAGCAGTACCGGCACGCCGACATTGGCCACCTTGGCCCCCACCATCAGCACCAGGGCGGCGAGCACCCGCCACTTGTAGGTCCACAAATACGGCAGCAGTCGCTTCAAGGTACGGCCGTCGCCAGCGGTCAGATTTTTTCCATCACTAGGGGTAGGGCTTGTGGCGGCGGGCGCCTCGGCATAACGTCGCATCGGAGACAATGGTGGGTTTGTTATAGACCTCCATTGTGACCATGAATACCCCACGCACCGCATCCAACGCGCTTCCCCAGGACAAAGAGCTGGTTTTGCGCGTGGTTCCCATGCCCGCCGACTGCAATGCCAACGGCGATATCTTTGGCGGCTGGGTCATGTCGCAGGTGGATCTGGGCGGCTCGGTACTGCCGCTGCGCCACTCGCGCGGCCGCACCGTCACCGTGGCGGTCAATGAATTCATCTTCAAGCAGCCCGTGCGCGTGGGCGACATCCTGTCGTTCTACGCCAAGCTGGTGCGTGTGGGCACGACCTCGATGACGGTTCAGGTCGAGGTGTTTGCCGAGCGCCTGTCCAAGCAAGGCCAGTTCTTCAAGGTGACCGAGGCGACCTTGACCTATGTCGCCATCGATGACGAAGGCCATCCCCGCACCGTGCCTCCGCTGCCGGTCTGACCGGCCATGGGCCACCGGCGACCGGCCTAAAAACACCAAAGCCGCTGCAACGCAAATCTGCGCTGCAGCGGCTTTTTCACAAGCGGGAGGCCGGGGCCTCAGCGATCAAGCCAGGCTTTCGGCGGGCTTTTCCGTCTTGCTGGTCGTGGTGCTGGCGGCCACGGTTTTGCGCGTGCTGTTGGAGCACTCGATCTCGCCGGTCAGCTGACCACCTTCTTCGATGATGACCTTGCCGTAGCGGATCTTGCCGTGCACACGGCCGCTGCCAAAAATCACCAGCTTGTCGCGCACCGTCAGGTTGCCTTCGAATTCGCCATGGATTTCGGCGATATCGATCTCCGCCGAGCCACGGAAGGCCCCTTCTGCGGCAATCTGGATCACGCGCGAATCCATCGTGGCCTCGACCGTGCCTTCCACCACCAAGGTGTCGCAATCGGTGATCTCAACGCCCTTGAGCTTGATATTGGGGCCAACAGTCAGTTTGCTGCCGGTGCCGGCGGTGGTGTCAGTGGTCACGGTGCTGGTGTAGGAAGAGGTAGGAGAGAGGTTGCTGGGCTCGTCGGCCTTGTGGCCGCTCAGGTTGCCGCCGAGCACGGAGCTGGCAGAGCCCGCTGCGGTGCTGGGCAAGGTGCTGCCCGAAGTACTCGAAGCATTGCCTCCCATGAATTTGGAGGCAGAAGAGTCATTGTCACGGCGTCCGCCGAAGAAAGGGTTTTGTACAGCCATCGGTTCTCCTTGTGAAAAGCTTCAACATGCTATTCAATTTATAGCTAGGGTGTTCACAAAATTTGACACTAGTCGTAACAGGCGGCAACTATGGCGGCCTTTCCTATCAATACTTTCATAGGTCGGACAAATCTCACATTTCCCAACATCGCAATAGTACCGCCAGCCCGCTTCAGGACACGATATAGGCCGCCGTGGCCGTGGCCAGCACCTGGCCGCTGCTGTCGCAAAAATCCGAGCGCGTCGTGGCCACCCGCGAGCCCAAGCGCAGCACCCGGGCCTGCAGCCCAAAAGGGCCGTGGGTGCCCGGACGCAGGTAGTCGACCCGCAAATCAATGGTGCCCAGCTTGGCAAAACGCATCAGGCGCTGCATCACCGGCTCACCCACATGTTTGGCGCCGGAGGCCGCCATCACCGCGATGCCGCCCAGCGCATCCAGGCTGGCACTGATGACGCCCCCGTGCACGCGCTGCAGGCCAAAATGGCCAATCAGCTCGGCGCGCATCTCCAGACTCGCCCAGACCGCATCGTCCTGCACGGCCTGGAGCTTGAGCCCCAGCAGCTTGTTGAAAACGATGCGCTCTTCAAAAATGTCGCGCAGGCCTTCGACATAGGCGTTATCCAGGCCCTGCATGGAGACATAGGCTGGTGCTTTGGAATGCGGGGCAGGCAAGGTGGCGGTGCTCATCCACCGCAGTATGCAGTCAAGCGCCCTGCACGGCAATCGCAGATTCTGCTGGGATGCCACCGCGCCATGCGCTAGACTGCGCGCAAATGCAGCCCATCTATGCCTGATACCCTGCCCCCCGCCCCGCCCGCCGCCCGCACAGCGCCCAGGCCGCCCTTGCGCCTGAGCTGCGTGGTGCCCGCCTACAACGAAGCCAGCAACCTGGAAGCCTTTCTGCCCGCCCTGTACGAGACGGTGCGCGCGCTGTCCGTGGAATGCGAGATTGTGCTGGTCAACGACGGCAGCAAGGATGCGACCGATGAGGTGGCCCAGCGCCTGGGCCAGCAGCTGCCGCTGCACTACATCCAGCTGGCGCGCAATTTTGGCAAGGAAGCGGCGATGACCGCCGGGCTCGACTATGCACGCGGCAATGCGGTGCTGTTGATCGATGCGGATTTTCAGCACCCGCTGCCCCTGATTGCTGAGATGGTGCAGCTGTGGCAGGGCGGCTATGACATGGTCTACGGCGTGATTGCCGACCGCGCCGGCGAAGCCAAGGCCAAGCGCTGGGGCACGTCGCTGTTCTACTACCTGATGAACCGCGACAACGCGATCCATATCCCCGAGAATGCCGGCGATTTCCGGCTCATGGACCGCAAGGTCGTCGATGCGCTGCGCCAGTTGCCCGAGCGCAACCGTTTCATGAAGGGCTTGTACGCCTGGGTCGGCTTCAAGAGCGTGGCACTGCCCTTTGTGCCCGACAGCCGGCGCAGCGGCCAGTCCAGCTTCAATTTTCACCGGCTCTTCGCGCTGGCGTTCCAGGGCCTGACCTCGTTCACCACCTTGCCGCTGCGTATCTGGAGCCTGGTGGGCTTTTGCATCTCGGTCATCGCCATCATCTACGGCATCTACATCACCATCGAGACCCTGGTGCTGGACAACCCCATCGATGGCTGGCCGACCTTGGCCGCCGGCCTGATGCTGTTCTCCGGCGTGCAGCTGATGTCCATCGGCATGCTGGGCGAGTACATCGGCCGCATTTACGACGAGGTCAAGCGCCGGCCCCTGTACATCGTGGCGAACAACGACGACCGCAGCCCCGTGAGCAGCGAGCCCGCTGCGCCCCCGCTTGTGCCCGCATCCGCCACCGCGCCCGCACCGGTCGCGCCGATGCCGCCGGAGTCCTGAGCTTGCCGATCGCTGCCTTGGCCGATCGCCTGCGCAGACTGCCCCAGGGGCTGCAGTTTATTGCCGTGGGCGGCTCGGCCGCTGCCACCCATTTGCTGGTGGTGCTGCTGCTGGTCGGCGGCGCAGGCATGGCACCGCTGCTGGCCAATGTGCTGGCTTTTCTGGTCGCCTTTGTGGTCAGCTACAGCGGGCACGCCTGGCTGACCTTTGCCGATAAACAGGCGCCGCATGCCCAGGCGCTGCCGCGCTTCTTTCTGGTCGCCTGCAGCTCCTTCGCCCTCAATGAACTGCTGTACTACCTGGCGCTGCACCAGCTGCACTGGCACTACGCCTGGAGCCTGGTCGCGGTGCTGGTCGTCGTGGCGGTATTCACCTTTGCCGCGGCCAAGTGCTGGGCCTTTGCCCACGCTGCGTCGCACTGAGCACCATGAAACACATCACCCTCTGCGCCGACGATTTTGCGCTGCACCCGGCCATCGACGCCGCCGTGCTGGAGCTGGCGGCGCTGGGCCGCCTCTCGGCCACCAGCTGCATGACCACCGCGCCGGGCTGGCGCACAGCGGCGCGCGCCTTGCCGGCTGTGCGCGGCCAGCTGGACCTGGGCCTGCATTTCAACCTGACCGAAGGCCATGGCGTGGCGCCCGATACCCCCATCACGCGCATTCTCAGCCAGGCCTATACCGCCCGGCTGTCTGCCGCTGCGCTGCGCGATGCCTGGCGCCGCCAGCTCGATGCCTTTGAGGATGCGTTGGGCATGCCGCCCGTCTATGTGGATGGCCACCAGCATGTGCACCAGCTGCCCGGCGTGCGCAAAGCGATGCTGGCTGAACTCGAAGCGCGCTATGGCGCGGCCGCCCGGCAGATCTGGATCCGCTCCACGGCCCCTGCAGGCGCTTTGCGCTGGCAGGCCAAATCAGCCACGATTGCGCTCCTGGGCGGATGGCGCCTCAGCCACCAGCTGCAGCGCCAGCACTGGGCGACGAACCAGGGCTTTGCAGGTGTCTATGGTTTTGATGCGCCGACGCAAGACGCCTATGGCGGCCTGATGGCGCAATGGCTGGCCGAATGCCAAGACGGCAGCTTGTTGATGTGCCACCCGGCACAAACGCCGATGCCAGACGACGCCATTGGCCAGCAGCGGCCGGTGGAATGGGCCTATCTGCGCTCGCCCGCGTTTGGTGCGCTGCTGGCAACGCAGGGCTGCCGCATTGGCAAGCTGGCGCCTGGCAAGGGCGCCTGAGCAGGGATCACAGACCGCTGAAGTTGGGCTTGCGCTTTTCCATAAAGGCCTGCATCGCCTCTTTGGCAGCGGGCTGCTGCAGCAGATCGGCAAACACACGGCCTTCTTCGGCGATGCGCGACTGAACGGCTGCCATCTGGCCGCTCTTGAGCAGGCGCTTGCTGGCCATCAGCGAGGCCAGCGGCTTGGCGGCCAGCTTGGCCGCCTGCGCCTGGGCGATGGTGTTGCATTCGGTCGGGGGCACCACGCGGTTGACCAGGCCCACTTCCAGTGCCGCCTCGGCCATGAAGGGGTCGCCCAGCAGCAAGGCCTCGCAGGCACGCTGGTGGCCCATCAGCTGGGGCAGCAGCAGGCTGGATGCGCCTTCGGGGCAGAAGCCCAGGTTCACGAACGGCAGCGAGAACATCGCGTTGTCACCGGCATAGACCAGGTCGCAGTGCAGCAGCATCGTCGTGCCAATGCCCACGGCCGGGCCGCAGACGGCCGCGACGATGGGCTTGGGGAAGGCGGCCAGCGCCTGCAGAAACTGGAACGGCGGCGCGTTGTCATCGGGCTTGGGGCCATGGAGGAAATCGCCCAGGTCGTTGCCCGCCGTGAACACCGAGGCATCGCCCTGGAACAGCACCACACGCACCTCGAGGCTGCTGGCGGCCTGTTGCAGGATCTCCGCCAGGGCCAGGTACATGGCGCCGGTCAGCGAGTTCTTCTTGGCCACCCGGTTGAAGGTGATGGTGCAGATGCCCGCTTCGGCCAGCACCCGGATATCGTCGCACGAGGATTGGATCGTCATAACAGTCTCTCAAAAAAGGGGTCGGTGCCGGGCCCGGGCCACGGCCAGGGCGCACACCGAAGACGCTGGCATGCTAACCGGATTTGGCGCGCCTTATTCCTTGTAATAGACCAGCTGGTGGCTGGTGGCCAGCAAAACGCCCTGGGGGGACCAGATCTGCGCGGTCTGGTCAAAAAAACCATCCCGAAAGCCCTGGCCCTGGGCCTGGGCCAGCACCGGCTGGGTGCCGACTGCGGCCAATTGCTCGGCACTGGCATGCACATAGACCGTCAAGGACACGGTGCCCACCGGCACGCGCTTGGCGCGGCGCAGCCAGATGCGAGGAAAAAACACGTCACACAGCGAGGTGAGCGCCGGCACATCGAGCGGGCGCGGGGGCTCGTCACTGACCCACATGCGGGTCAGGCTCGGGCTGCTTGCGCCGTCCCACTCCGTCGGATAGCCGCCCAACAGCGGGCGGATGTTGTAGCGGTTCAGCCATTCCACGCGGAAATCGGTGGTGTAGCGTTCCACCGCGCTGGAAGGCGGCACCTCGGGCATCACGTACTCGTCATCCGACCAGGTATCGCGCGCCAGGGCCGTCATCGCGGTCGCGGTGGTCGTCGTGGACCACTGGCCCTCGGCGTCTTGCTCGCGCAAGGTGATGATCCAGTGCTGGGTGCTGCGATTGGTGCGCGCCGGGATGGCTTCGATCACATAAGGCCGCTCGCCCACGGCGCCGGCGTAGTTCACGGTGACCGCCACCAGATCGCCCAGGCGCTGCGGGTGCTGCAGCACGGCCTGGGCCACTTGCGCAGCAGTGATGCCGCCGTAGGGCCCGACCATGTTCCAGTAGTCCTTGCTAGCCTGCGCCGCATACTGGTTCTGGCCGCTGGGTTCCATGGCCATCGCACGGTCAAAGGCATGGCGGGCGTGGTGGGAGGAGAGTTCACTCATTCGGACATCTTTCGCAGAAATTTTCGAATCCGCCGAAAACGCCATGTGCCCGTACCAAGCCTTTCAAGACCTGTCTTGCAGTTGCATTTTCTGCCACCCGACATTAGCAGCCAACGGCATCTGTTGCAGCCCAGTGGGCGACAGATGCCGTAGCCAGCGCCGGTTTAGATGCGCTCCAGAATGCCCGCCGCGCCCTGCCCCATGCCCACGCACATGGTCACCATGCCGTACTTGAGCTTGTTGCGCTGCAGCGCATGCACGACGGTGGCCGCGCGGATGGCACCGGTGGCGCCCAGCGGGTGGCCCAGCGCAATTGCGCCGCCCATGGGGTTGACCTTGGCCGGATCCATGCCCAGCTGCTGCATGACCGCGATCGACTGCGCGGCAAAGGCCTCGTTCAGCTCGATCCAGTCGATATCCTGCAAGGACAGGCCGGCATGGCGCAGCGCGACCGGGATCGCCTCGATCGGGCCAATACCCATGATCTCGGGCGGCACGCCCTTGCTGGCATAGCTGACAAAGCGCGCCAGCGGCGTCAGGTTAAAGCGCTTGAGCGCCGCCTCGCTCACCACCAGCAAGGCACCTGCGCCATCGCTGGTCTGCGAGCTGTTGCCGGCAGTGACAGAGCCGCGCGCCGCAAACACGGTGCGCAGCTTGGCCAGTCCCTCGATCGAGGTGTCCGGGCGCGGGCCTTCATCGAGGTCCACCGTGCGCGAGCGGCTGACCGCCTCACCCCGGGCGATGTCCACCCCCCGGTCGGTCACGGTGATCGGCGTGATCTCAGCGGCAAAATCGCCGGCCTGCTGCGCCGCCAGCGCGCGCTGGTGCGATTGCAGCGCGAATGCGTCCTGGGCATCGCGGCTCACCTTCCAGCGCTGCGCGACTTTCTCGGCAGTCAGCCCCATGCCGTAGGCAATGCCGACATCGCCTTCGCGCTCAAAGATGGACGGCGACAGCGACGGCGAGTTGCCCATCATCGGCACCATGCTCATGCTCTCTACACCGGCGGCGATCATCACATCTGCCTCACCCACGCGGATGCGGTCGGCCGCCATCTGCAGTGCCGTCAGGCCCGATGCGCAAAAGCGGTTGACCGTCACCCCGCCCACCCCCACCGGCAGCCCTGCCAGCACCGCGCTGATACGCGCCACATTCAGGCCCTGCTGGGCTTCGGGGATCGCACAGCCGCAAACCACATCCTCAATCGCCTGCGGGTCCAGCCCCGGCACCTGCGCCAGCACGGCCTTCATCGTGGTGGCCAGCAGATCGTCAGGGCGCATATTGCGCAGATAGCCTTTGTGCGACTTGCCAATCGGCGTGCGCGTCGCCGCAACGATGTAGGCGTCTTGAACTTGTTTACTCATGATGACTAGTCCTCCGTATTCACCTCCCTCTCCCGCGCGCGGGAGAGGGCCGGGGTGAGGGCCTGCAGCACACGTGCAAGCACCTCATTCGTTTGTTGTACAACCTCATGGTTCCAAAACCGCAGCACCCGCAATCCTTGCTGTTGCAACCAGGCAGAGCGCTGCTGGTCATAGGCTTGCGCCTGCAGATCTGCATGCTGGCCGCCATCGAGCTCAATCACCAGGCCCTGCTCCAGACAGACAAAATCCAGAATGTAGGGCCCCAGCGGATGCTGTCTGCGGAACTTGGCGCCCGCCAGTTGGCGGTTGCGCAGGTGGCGCCCGCCAGTTGGCGGTTGCGCAGGTGGCGCCATAGCAGTTGCTCTGCCGTGGTGGAGGCTTGGCGCAGGGCGCGGGCTTGTTGCACACTGACATCCGCCCTCACCCCTGCCCTCTCCCGCAAGCGGGAGAGGGAGTTGGGGGACAAGGGTTGCTTTTCCACGGTGGGCCTCAGTTACGGACGGGCTTGCCGGTGTTCAGCATGCCCAGAATGCGCTCCTGGGTTTTTTCCTTCACGATCAGGTCGGTGAAGGCCTTGCGCTCCAGCGCCATCAGGTACTCCTCGTTCACCAGGGTGCCGGCATCCACATCGCCGCCGCAGACCACATCGGCCATATGGCTCGCGATCAGCATGTCGTGCTCGGTGATGAAGCCGCCTTCGCGCATGTTGACCAGGGTGCTGCGCAAGGTGGCTGCACCACTGCGGCCGGCCACCGGGAAGGGCTTGCGCTGCGGTGGGCGCCAGCCCGACTGCGCCATGGCCTTGGCCTGCGTCAGCGCCACAAACAGCAGCTCGTCGCGGTGCGGCACGATGACATCATCGGCCTGCAGGTAGCCGATGGCCTGCGACTCCAGCGCGCTGGTGCCGACGGTGGCCTTGGCGGCTGCGGTAAAGCCATTGGCCAGGAAGGGCAGCAGATCCGTGCCGGTGGAATACTGCGCATGGCGCGCGGCCTGGTAGGCGACATTGGTGAGGCCGCCGGCGCCGGGCACCAGGCCCACGCCCATCTCCACCAGGCCGATATAGCTTTCCATATGCGCCACGCGGCGTGCGCAGTGCAGCAGCAGCTCGCAGCCGCCGCCCAGCGCCATGCCATGCACAGCGCCAACCACCGGGATCTGCGCATAGCGCACCGACAGGAAGAGCTGCTGCATCACCTGCTCGATCTGATCGATGGCCATCGGGCCTTGCAGTGCAAAGGCCGGCATCATCGCCTGCAGATCGGCGCCCACGCTGAACGGTGCATCGCCCGACCAGACGACCATCGCATCAAAATCCTTTTCGGCCAGCGTCAGCGCGGCCTGCAGGTCTTCCATCACATCGGGGCTGATGGCATGCATCTTGGTCTTGATGCTGAAGACCAGCACCTGGTCATCGAGGGTCCAACTGCGTGAGGCCTTGCTCTCGGCCAGGGTGCGGCCTGCCGTGCGCCAGTCCTGCGCGGGCGCGCTCGTCTCGCCCAGCACGCGCTCGGGAAAGAGCTGGCGCGCATAGACCGGCAGATCGCGGCGCGGCACAAAGCGGTTCTCGGCAGCGCTCCAGGAGCCCTGCGCCGTGTGCACACCGCCGGCGTCCGCCACGGGGCCTTCAAACACCCATTGCGGCAGCGGCTCGGTGCTGAGTGCCTTGCCAGCGTCAATGTCCTCCTGCACCATCTTGGCCACCTGCAGCCAGCCGGCTTCCTGCCACAGCTCGAACGGGCCTTGCTGCATGCCAAAGCCCCAGCGCATGGCCAGATCCACATCGCGGGCATTGTCGGCAATGTCTTTCAGGTGCACGGCGGCGTAGTGGAAGCTGTTGCGCAAGATGGCCCAGAGGAACTGGCCTTGCGCGCCCTCGCTGCCCCGCAGCAGCTGCAAGCGCTCGCCCGCCGGCTTTTTCAGCATGCGGGTATAGACGTCGTTGCCCTTTTCGCCCGAGGGCACATAGGCCTGGTGCGCGGAGTCAAAGCGCTCGATGCCCATCTTGGTCTTGCGATAAAAACCCGCCTTGGTCTTTTGGCCCAGCGCGCCGTTGGCGATCAGCTGGGTCAATACCGCCGGCGTGGTGTAGCTGGCGTAGAACGAGTCGCTCTGCGCCGTCAGCTGGGTCTGCATCGTCGCTATGACATGGGCCAGGGTGTCCAGGCCCACCACATCGGCGGTGCGGAAGGTGCCCGAGCTCGCGCGCCCCAGCTTCTTGCCAGTCAGGTCATCGACCACGTCGTAGCTGAGACCAAAGCGCTCGGCCTCGGCAATGGTCGACAGCATGCCCGCCACGCCGACGCGGTTGGCAACAAAGTTGGGCGTGTCCTTGGCGCGGATGACGCCCTTGCCCAGCTGGCTGGTGGCAAAGCTCTCGAGCTGGTCCAGCACCTGGGGCTCGGTCGCTGCCGTGGGGATCAGCTCCACCAGCTGCATATAGCGCGGGGGGTTGAAGAAGTGGATGCCGCAGAAGCGGTGGCGCAGCTGCTCTGGCAATGCTTCCGACAACGCAGTGATCGACAGCCCCGAGGTGTTGGAAGCCAGGATCGCATGGGGTGCGACAAACGGCGCAATCTGGTGGTACAGATCACGCTTCCAGTCCATGCGCTCGGCAATCGCCTCGATCACCAGGTCGCAGTCCTTGAGCTGCGCCAGGTGTTCTTCGTAGTTGGCGGGCGTGATCAGATCCGCTTCAGCCGCCACGCCCAGCGGCGAGGGCTTGAGCTTTTTCAGGTTGGCAATGGCCTTCTGGGCAATCGCGCTTTTGGGGCCCTCCTTGGCAGGAAGGTCAAACAGCACCACCGGCACGCGCACATTGACGAGGTGGGCCGCAATCTGCGCGCCCATCACGCCGGCGCCGAGCACCGCCACTTTTTTCACCACAAATCGGGACATGGTTACTCCACATTTCATGGCTGTCAGCCCCTGATAGGGATGCGCTGACAAGCCGTTGTATTCAAAACCTATTCGACGCGCGTCCAGGTCTGCGTGCGGCCAAAGGGGCCAATCGATCCGCGCACATCGAGCTTGTTGCCGTTGTCCGCAGGTGTGAGCTTGAGGCTGTAGCTGCTGCCGTTTTCCGGGTCGAGGATCTTGCCGTCTTCCCAGACCGCCTTGCCCGGCGCCTGCTTGGCACCGCGGATGATCTCCAGGCCGACGAGCGGCTGCCCCTTGCGGTCATCGCTGCAGCGGTCACAGACGGCCTGCAGATCGGCACCCTTGCGCAGCAGCTTTTCCACCTTGCCGCTGAGCACCCCGCCGCTGTCGCTGATGCGCACCTCGGACTTGGGTTCACCGCTTTTCTCGTCAAAGGTGCGCCACAGGCCCACCGGCGACATGTCCGCCGCGAGCGCTGGCAGTGCCACCGCCAAGCTGCCAGCCACCATCAGCACAGGTTTCAGCAAGGTTTGCATCAGGGTCTCCTTCGGTGTTTTTCGGCAGCACTGCAGCTGTCAAGCCAGCGCCGCGTCGGTGTTCATCAAGAGCTTGCTGCCGGTGCGCATGGTGCGCACGCGCAGGCCCGCCTCGGGGAACAGGCGCGCAAAGTAAAAGCGTGCCGTCTGCAGCTTGGCTTCGTAGAAGGTCTTGCCCGTCACATCGCCTTCGGCCAGTGCGCGCAGCGCGGTCTGGGCCATGCGCGCCCACCAGTAGCCCATCACCAGGTGGCCCATCACACACAGGTAGTCGGTCGCCGCAGCGCCCACTTCGTCAGGGTTTTGCAGCGCCTTGAGGCCCAGCTCGGTGGTGATGCCGGTCATCTGGCCGGCCAGCTGCGCCAGCGGGTTGATGAAGTCGGCCATGCGCTCGTTGACGCCCTCTTCCTCGACCAGACCCTGCACCAGCTTGCCCAGCGCCTTGAGCGCCGCGCCCTGGTCCCCCAGCACCTTGCGCCCCAACAGATCCAGCGCCTGGATGCCATTGGTGCCTTCGTAGATCATGTTGATGCGCGCATCGCGCACAAATTGCTCCATGCCGGTCTCATGGATGTAGCCATGGCCGCCAAACACCTGCTGGCACAGCACGGTCACCTCAAAACCCTTGTCGGTCAAAAAGGCCTTGAGGATGGGGGTGAGCAGGGCCACCTGCGCGGCATGGGCCTTGCGCACGGCTTCGTCGGGGTGGTTCAACTCTTCGTCGACCAGGGCCGAGGTGGCGACCATCATCGCGCGGCCGCCTTCGCTGTAGGCCTTGGCGGTCAGCAGCATGCGGCGCACATCGGCGTGCACGATGATCGGGTCGGCCGGCAGGTCCTTGGCCTTGGTGCCCGACAGGCTGCGCATCTGCACGCGGTCCTTGGCGTAGGCCAGTGCATTTTCATAAGCCACGGCCATCAGGCCCAGCGACTGGTTGGCAACGCCCAGGCGTGCGGCATTCATCATCACAAACATGGCCTGCAGGCCCTTGTTGGCCTGGCCAACCAGGCTGCCCACGGCGCCATCGATGGCGATCTGGGCGGTGGCATTGCCATGGATGCCCATCTTGTGCTCCAGGCCCGAGCAGCTGATGGGGTTGCGCGCACCCAGCGAGCCATCGGCATTGACCAGGAACTTGGGCACCAGGAACAGGCTGATGCCCTTGCTGCCCTTGGGCGCATCGGGCAGGCGGGCCAGCACCAGGTGCACGATGTTGTCGGTCATGTCGTGCTCACCGGCGCTGATGAAAATCTTGTTGCCGGTGATCTTGTAGCTGCCATCGGCTTGGGGCTCTGCCTTGGTGCGCAGCAGCCCCAAGTCGGTGCCGCAATGGGGCTCGGTCAGGCACATGGTGCCGGTCCATTCACCGCTGGTGAGCTTGGGCAGGTAAAGCTTTTTCTGCTCGTCCGAGCCATACACATGGAGTGCCTCATAGGCGCCGTGCGACAGGCCGGGGTACATGGCCCAGGCCTGGTTGGCGCTGTTGAGCATCTCATACAGGCACTGGTTCAGCACAAAGGGCAGGCCCTGGCCGCCATAGGCGCTGTCGCACGACAGGGCCGCCCAGCCGCCTTCCACATACTTGGCATAGGCCTCCTTGAAGCCCTTGGGCGTGGTCACGCTCGAATCGGCCGGGTTGCGCGTGCAGCCTTCGGCATCACCAGGCAGGTTGAGTGGCTGCACGACCTCGACCGCAAACTTGCCGGCCTCTTCCAAAATCGCATCCATGGTGCCGGTGTCCACCTCGGCATAGGCCGGCAATTGGGCAAAGCGGGCCGGCAGGTCCAGCACTTCTTGCATGAGGAACTGCATGTCGCGCAGCGGTGGGGTGTACTGAGGCATGGAAAGTCCTTTGAAAAAATTACGAGGTCAAAACAGAAACGGAGGCGGGCGCGGCCGCATCGGGCAGCGCTGCCAGGCAAGGGGCCAGCGCGGCATCGATCAAGGCGGCCTCGCGCTCGGGGTTCACCGCATGGCGCAGCAAGATGCCGCGCAGGCCGGTGGCAGCATGGCGCAGCGCCTGCGGGCCATGGAGAAAGCGGGTTTCATAGTGCAGCGACAAAATGATGCCGTGCAGCTCGAACAGCACCTGGTCGGGAGCGACATCGCTGCGCAGCTGGCCTTCGGTCTGGGACTGCACAATCGCGCGGCGCATCGCATCCATCCAGATGCGCACCGACTCGGACAGCGCATCGCGCACATCGCCGGGCCGGTCATCAAACTCCACCGCGCCGCTGATGTAGAGGCTGCCGTAGAGGCGGCTGGCATCATTGGGCTGGGCGGTGCTACCCATCCAGCCGGTGGCCATATGCAGCAAGCGGGCCAGCCCACGGGGCACCTGCAGCGCCGGTACAAAGATCTCGCGCTCAAAGCGCTCATGGTATTCGCGCACCACCGAGCACTGGAGCTCCTCACGTGAGCCAAAGTGGGCAAACACCCCTGACTTGCTCATGCCCATGGCCAGCGCCACCATGCCCAGCGACAGGCCATCGAGCCCCTCTTGCGCGGCCAGGGACAGGGCGGCATCCACAATCGCAGCACGCGTTTGGGCGCCTTTGGCCAGCTTGGCGATCTCGGCAGGGCCTGGGGTGGAAGCAAGGGGTTTGGTCATAAATCAAAAATAGCACGGTCGTTCTTTTTTGATTCTTGCACAAACCCAGTGTGCTGCCAACCGTTGGTGTGCAAAGCAAGGGTAAACCACGGCAACGGCCGTGCCCCCCATGAAAAAAGCTGCTGGCCTTGTCAGGCTCAGCAGCTTTTGCGATGGGGTTGGCTGGCGTCAGTGCGCCAGCAAGGACAGGCAGGCGTCGAGCTGCTCGGTGGGCAGGCGGCGGAAATCCGAACGCGCAAAGCGCTGCAGGCGGCCGATCAGGAAGGACATCAGCACGCTGGAGCGCACATTGGCATCCACGGTGGGCGTAGCCGATGCATCGCCGCCGGGCACCACGCGCAGGCACTGGCGCAAGGTGGTCTCGATGCGCTCGAAGAACTGCTGCATGCGCTGCTGCAGACGGGGGTTTTCGGACTGCAGCGCATCGCCCAGCATCACGCGCACCATGCCGGGGTTGCGCTCGCCAAACTGCAGCACCATGGCCACGACCCGGTGGGCCTGGGCAATGCCCTGCTCCACGGTCTTGGCGGGGTCCGGCACATCGCGGCCGGTGATCTGCACGGCCAGGCTGTAGACGGACTGCTCGATGAACTCGATCAGGCCTTCGTACATCTGGGCCTTGCTGGCAAAGTGGCGGTAGAGGGCCGCCTCGCTGATCGACATTTGCGCGGCCAGTGCCGCCGTGGTGATGCGGTCTGCGCCTGGCTGCTCCAGCATGGCCGCCAGCGTCTGCAGAATCTGGATTCGACGCTCTCCGGGTTTTGGACGTTTACGGGTAGGTGCCGGGTTAGCGGCTTCTAGCGGCGCATCGACGAGGTCGGCGGCGAAAGAAGATTCTTGATCAGACATGCGTTGAATATGAGGCTGCACCCGACGCAGTCTCCCAACACCGCCAGGTATTTTTTATTGATAAAAGTAAGGCACTCGCCTCACAGGTTGCCAGCGCAACCTTGGGCCCTCTGTAACATCTTACTGCAAAAGAACTGCAGAAAAATGATAAAAATCATGTGCATTGCTAGATGCACAAATCAATTACGCAATCAAATGTATCAATAACTACGAATCATTGTTCCGTAGGCTGTGTCGGTCAAAATTTCGAGCAGCATCGCGTGTGGCACGCGGCCATCGACAATATGCACGGCATTGACACCGCTCTTGGCGGCATCGATGGCGCCAGCCAATTTAGGCAGCATACCACCCGAGATGGTGCCGTCCTCGATCAGTTCATCGATCTGGCGCGAGGTCAATTCGGTCAGCAGCTGGCCTTGCTTGTCGAGCACACCAGGGATGTTGGTGAGCAGCATCAGCTTTTCGGCCTGCAGCACGGTGGCCAACTTGCTGGCCACCACATCGGCATTGATGTTGTAGCTCTCGTTGTTCTCACCGAAGCCAATCGGGCTCACCACGGGGATGAAGGCGTCGTCCTGCAGCGCCTTGACCACGCTCGGGTCGATGGACAGGATGTCGCCGACCTGGCCGACATCGTGCTCGACCGACGGATCCTTGTTGTCCTTCAACTTGAGCTTTTGGGCGCGGATCAGGCCGCCGTCACGGCCGGTCAAGCCCACGGCCTTGCCGCCTGCCTGGTTGATCAGGCCCACGATGTCTTGCTGCACTTCGCCGGCCAGCACCCATTCCACCACTTCCATGGTTTCGGAGTCGGTCACGCGCATGCCCTGCACGAACTTGCCTTCCTTACCCAGGCGCTTCAGTGCGTTTTCGATCTGCGGGCCACCGCCATGCACCACCACAGGGTTGATACCCACCAGCTTGAGCAGCACCACGTCTTCGGCAAAGTCGGCCTGCAGCTCGGGGTCGGTCATGGCGTTGCCGCCGTACTTGATGACCATGGTCTTGCCATGGAACTTGCGGATGTAGGGCAGTGCCTGCGCCAGAATTTCAGCCTTGTCGCGCGGGGCAATGGAGAGAGAAGGAGTCGTCATGGTTGCAGGCCTTTACAGCAGCGGAGAAGATGCAAAACGCGCATTGTGCCCCAAAGTGCCGCCTGCCTGCTGATCAGCGAATCCAGCCCGGTAGCTTGAAGCGCACGATCACCAGATAGGCAGCGACATAGGAGACACAGAACAGCGCACAAAAACCGATCAGGATATAGGTGTTGCGCCAGAACAGGACCGCCGGCACCACGGTGAGCAAAGTGAACGCCCACAAATACGGCGCGGTCCGGTTATTGCGGCGCAGCATGCGGCGCGCCGCATTCTCATCGAGCACGCTGCGCACGATGCGGCGGTAGATCAGCTGGTGCAGGTGCAGCGCATCGGCCATGCCCGGCGAGTCGCCGCGCGCGAGCTTGCGGTAGATGGAAAACATGGTCTCCCAGACCGGATAGATGAGCAGCAGCATCGGGAACCAGGGCGATACGATGGGGTGGCGCTGCACCAAGGTGATGCTGCAAAAGGCGATCACGATGCCCCAGACATAGGCGCCGCCATCGCCGGCAAACAGCTGGCCCATGGGGTAGTTCCAGAACATGAAGCCCAGGGTGGCGGCGGCCGTGATCACCAGGATCGCTGCCAGCTCGCGGTCACCCAGCTGCAGCGCCACATGGGTGAGCGCCGCGCAGATGATGACCGCCACCATGCCGGCCAGGCCGTTGTAGCCATCGATGATGTTGAAGGCATGGGGCAGGCCCGCAATGGCCAATACGGCCAGCGCCATGCCCAGCCAGGGCGCGGCGCTCAGCACCGTATCGAGCCAGACCAAGCCCATGCGCGGCACCGTCATGCCCAACAGGTAGACGGCCAGCAAGCCGGTCAGCAAAGTGAGGACCAGGCGGTAGCGCACCGTCATGCGCTGGGTCATGTCTTCGGCAATACCACCGGCGACGGCGGGCAGCATCGCCATGAAGAAATACAGCACCCACTGGTTCCAGTGCAGCGCATTGCCGTAGTAGCCCCACCAGTTCTGCAGGCCGGCGACGCCCACCGTCAGCACCAGGCTGACAAACATCGCCAAACCGCCCAGCCGGGGGATGTTGCCCATATGGAAGCGCTGGGGCAAATCCTTGCCATAGCGTTTGGCATGGCCGCGCATGCGGCGCACGATGAAACCCGCGCCAATGAGCGTACAGAGAAAAGCGACCACTGCCAGGAAAATCATTATTCAATCATCGTGAGTGCTGCCGTGGGGGTACGCCGGAGCAAGGCCCGGGCGCGCCAGAAAACTGCCGAGGTCCACAGCCGCAGCAAGCTGCGAATATGCCACAAAGCATGGCGCGCCCGGCGGTGGCTGGCGCGCTGGCCGGCATGGCCCACCACGCAGGCGGCGCGCGCCAGGGTCCAGCCCGCCAGGCGCAGGCGCAGGCACAGATCCACATCCTCGCAGTACATGAAGTACGCAGTATTGAGCCCGCCAATCCCCTGCCAGACGGGGGTGGGCAGCAGCCACATCGCACCATTGACCCATTCGGCCCGGGTCTCGCGCCGTTTGACCGCATAGCGGCGCAGCAAGGACCAGGGGGTGGGCAGCTCGCGCTCGCTGTCCTGCAGCTGGCCGTTTTCATCCACCTGCATCGGGTAGGCCAGGCCCACACCCTGGCGCTGCAGCGCGCGCACCAGCGCGGGGAAGGGGTTGCCGCCCGTCAGATCCACATCCGGGTTCAGCACGCAGACCAGGGGCTCGGTCGCGCCGGCCAAGGCCGCATTGTGGTTGGCTGAAAAGCCTTGCGGCACGCTGTTGTGGCGCAGCTCCAGCACAAAGGGCCAGCCGCCGGCGGGCGCCAAGGGTGCGGGCTCGGGCAGGTTCAGGGTCAGCACCACGCGGCGGACACCGGTGCCGCCCGCGCCGTGCAGCGCCAAGGCATCGAGCAGCTGCTGCACCATCGCCCCATGGCCATGGCTGACCACGGACAAGGCGATGGGAGGGAGCGGAGAGGTGGGGCTGGCGGACATCAGCGGGCATTATCCATCAGCGGCCAGTGCTGAAATCAGCCCAGCGCGCCAGTTGTAACGGCACCTCAGTACAGGCGCAGCGCCAGCAGCACACGCAATATCAAGGTGTCGACCTTGCTCATGCGCCAGTAATAGCGCTGGGTCGAGGCGCGCAACGCCGTCGTCCAGCTGCTGCGGGAGCGGATCAGCATGCGCAGCTGGCGGCGCTGGGTATGGGCCAGGCTGGGGCCATGGAGCCGGTCGAACTCGCTCAGCTGGTCGATCCAGCCGGGGCCCGCCTGGCGCAGCCGGCGCCAAAAGCGCTGCACGCGCGCCCATTGGCCGGCCAGGCCCTGCTTTTGCATGCCGATGGTGTTGCTGCCATGCTGGCGGTAGAGGATGTGGCTCTCGCTGTCGAACACCACCTGGCCAAAGGCCGATACCACCAGGTAGGCCCACCAGTCATGCGCCAGGCAAAAGCCGGGGCGCTGCGCCAGCAGGCGCTCGCGCGCCGCGCGGTTGAGCGCCATCGTGCAACCGGTCGCAATATTCTGCACCAGCGCATTGCCCCAGCCAATGCAGCGGCGGTCGTAATCGGGCGAGGGGCCGATGGGCTGCAGATCGCGGTCCACATACTGGGTTCGCGAGCAGTAGAGCGCCGCGCCCTGCTTGCCTTCCAGCAGCGCCAGCGCGCGGCTCACCTTGCCGGGCAGCCAGACGTCATCCTGGTCGCAGAATAAATAGAAATCATAGCCAGCGCCCACGTTTTGCAATAATTCGTAAAAACTAGCTACAAAACCAAGGTTGTCGCCGGCCTGGATGTGGATGTTTGGATGGATGCTGGCATAGCGCCGGACAATGGCCAGGCTCTGGTCACTGGAGCCATCATCGCGCACCCAGATATCGCAACCCGCATGGCTTTGCGCCAGCAGGGAATCGAGCTGCGCAGGCAGAAACGGCTCGCCGTTGAATGTAGACAATAGAATTGCCACACGATTTTGCTTGTCAGTCATTCATCTTTCACCTGCATCTGCAGGCCTATCTCGGCAAAATTCCTACCCATTCCCATATCCATGACCCGCGAACACCACGTCTACACCCGCCACATCGATCTCCAGCAGCGCAGTTCGCTGTCCGTGCTGGCGAACAAGATACAGCCGGGCGCCCGGGTGCTCGATCTGGGCTGCGGCCCCGGCGTGCTGGGCCAGTACCTGCACGAGCACAAGGCCTGCACCCTCGATGGTGTGACGTTCAGCGCTGAGGAGGCCGCGCTCGCCAGGCCGTATTATCGCGATCTGGCTGTGGCCGATCTGGAACAGATCAACCTGGCTGAAGCTTTTGCGCTGCGCCAGTATGACTATATCGTCTGCGCCGATGTCCTGGAGCACCTGCGCCAGCCCGAGCAACTGCTGGCCGACTGTCGCGATCTGCTGGCAGAAAACGGCGAAATCCTGGTCTCGATCCCCAATGCGGGCTACTGCGGCCTGGTGATGGAGCTGATGCAAGGTGAGCTGCGCTACCGCGAAGAAGGCCTGCTCGACGCCACCCACCTGCGCTTTTTCACCCGCCAGTCGCTGCTGCGGCTGATGCAAGCGGGCCAGTGGAGCGTGCAGTCGCTCGAGACCATCGACCGCCCGCTCGACGAATCCGAATTTGCGCGGACCACCGCCGACAGCCTGCCGCCCGCCGTGATGCGCTACCTGCTGGCCCAGCCCGATGCGCTGGTCTACCAGTTCATCTGCAGTGTCCGGCCCAGCAGCGATGCCGCTGCAGCCCAGGCCCATGCGCTGCTGGCGATCGAGAGCGAGTCCAACACGGCGCATGCCAGCTTCACCACCAACCTGTACTGGGCCGATGCCGGCCAGTTCAGCGAGTCGCACAAGCTGATTGCCAAGGGCCAGATCGGCGCCCTGCAGCAGAGCATTCGCTTTGCGCTGCCGCGCTTTGAAGGCGCCCAGCCCACATTGCGCTGGGACCCGGCCGACCGCCCCGGCTTTTTGCACCTGCATGCGATGCGCCTCTATGACGCCAGTGGTGCGCTGCGCTGGCGCTGGGAAGCGGACCGGCCAGAAGCGCTGGCCCAGGTGCCGCACAGCCAGATCAGCTGGCAGCCGGCCCCCGCCACCGCGCCGGGCAGCACGCTGCTGTTGCTGACGGGCGATGACCCGCACCTGCACCTGCCGATTGCCCCGGCGCTGCTGCAGGACTGCCTGCAGACCGAAGGTGCGGTGCTCGAAGTCAGCCTGGGCTGGCCGATGTCGGCCGACTACGCTGCGCTGGCCGATAGCGCCCAGGAGCTGCAGGCCCGCATCCGCCACGCTGATACCGAGGTGCTGCGCGCCCAACAGGCCCAGGCCGATGCCCACACCCAGCTGCGCCTGCTGCAGGCCCATATGCAGCAGCAGAAAGAAAACCTGGAAGCCGCGATTGCCCAGCAGCAAGAACATATCCAGGGCCAGCAGACCCATATCGGCAACCTGCAAACCCACCTGGGCAATATCGAAGCCTCGGAGGCCTACCGTGTGGGCCAGAAACTGGCCAGCGCCAAGGCGCGGCTGCGCGGCCGGCCTGCGCCCGCCCCGGCCGTTGTGCATGTGCCCGAGCCTGTGCAGGATGCAGTGCAAGCAGTCGATGCACAGGAGGTGATCGCAGAGCTGGAAGATGATGCAGTGCTCGCCGTTGTTGTCGATGAAGCTGCGCCCGCTGAGTCCCGGCCCGAGCCTGTGCGCCCGCTCGCAGCAGCCCAGCCCGCACCCATGGTCGACATCATCGTCCCGGTCTACCGGGGCCTGGTCGATACGCAACGCTGCCTGCAGTCGGTGCTGCAAGCGGCCACGCAAACCAATAGCCAGCTGGTGGTGATCAATGACGCCAGCCCCGAGCCGGAATTGACCGCCTGGCTGCGCGAGCTGGCCCAGCAGGACAGCCGCGTGCAACTGCTGGAAAACGACAGCAACCTGGGCTTTGTCGCCACCGTCAACCGCGGCATGGCGCTCAACCCCAGCCATGATGTGCTGCTGCTCAACAGCGACACGGAGGTGTCGCACGAATGGCTGGACCGCCTGCACCGGGCGGCCTACAGCGCCACCGATGTGGGCAGCGTCACGCCGCTGTCCAACAACGCGACGATCTGCAGCTACCCGCGCTTTTGTGAAAAGAATGCGCTGCCGGCCGACGCCGATCTGCTGCGCCTGAACCACCTGGCCGCCAGCGCCAATGCCGGGCAGACGGTCGAGGTGCCCACCGGCGTGGGCTTTTGCATGTACATCCGCCGCGACTGCCTTGCGCAGACCGGCCTGTTTGATGTGGCGCATTTCGGCAAGGGCTACGGCGAAGAGAACGACTTCTGCATGCGCGCCCATGACCTGGGCTGGCGCCATCTGCTGGCGCTGGACAGCGTGGTGCTGCACACCGGCGGCGTCAGCTTTGGCGACAGCAAGACGCCGCGCGAGCAGGCCGCCTACCAGACCCTGCTGCAACTGCACCCTGCTTACGACAGCCTGGTGCAAGCGCATCTGAAGGCCAACCCGGCCCAGGCCGCGCGCAATGCCATCGACAAGGCACGCCTGCGCCAGCACCCGCTGCCGCGCGTGCTGATGGTGCTGCACAACGCCGGCGGCGGCACCCTGCGCCATGTCAAGGAGCTGGCCCACAGCCTGCGCGACCGCGCGGTATCGCTGGCCCTGACCCCGCTGGAAGACAACTACATCCGCCTGCAGTGGCTCGATGCGGCCGAAGGCTATGACGAGGAGTTCCACTGGCCCACGCAGTCTGACGCACTGGTGGCGCAGCTGCGCGAGCTGGGCGTGAGCCATATCCACTTCCACCACCTGATGGGGCTGAACCTGGAAGTGATGCGCCTGCCCGAGCTGCTGGGCGTGCGCTATGACTTCACCGCCCACGACTACTACGCGATCTGCCCGCAGATCAACCTGATGGAGCCCACCCACAACCCGCGCTATGCGGCGCTGGGTGTGCCGCAGTGCCCGCAATGCTCTGGCGCCGAGCCCGCGCCCACCGGCGAGTACATCGATGCCTGGCGCATGCGCCACCGCCTGTTCCTGAACCAAGCGCGCTATGTGCTCGCACCCAGCAAGGATGCGGCACTGCGCATGCACGAGTACTTCCCCGATGCGCCAGTGCGCTATGTCACCCACCATGACATCCCTGATGCAGCCTTGCTGCCTGTGCCCAAGGGCCAGCCGCTGGCGCCCCATGCCCATCTGCGCGTCTTTATCCTCGGCGGCGTGAGCCTGGCCAAGGGGGGCGATGTGATGGAAGCCGTGGCGCTGGCCGCCGCCCAAAGCCAGGCGCCGGTCGAGCTGCACCTGCTGGGCTACCCGCACCGCCGCATGCGCACCCAGCCCCATGCCAGCCTGACCGTGCACGGCCCCTATGACGATGCCGACCTGCCCGCACTGATGGCGCGCCTGCAGCCCGATGTGGTCTGGTTCCCGGCGCTGTGGCCCGAGACCTATAGCTACACCTTGAGCGCTTGCCTGCAAGCCGGTGTGCCGGTGATCGCGCCCGATATCGGCGCCTTCCCCGAGCGACTGGCAGGCCGCCCCTGGACCTGGCTGCGTCCCTGGAGCACCTCGGCCGACGAATGGCTGGCGCTGCTGCAGGACATTCGCCAGCGCCAGTACGTCGACGGCCAGCCACCGCTGCCTGCCCCGGCTGCCGCGGTCGATCTGAAAGCCCAGTACCTGCAGCCCTGGAGCTACGGGCACGATTACCTGACGGGTCTGCGCCCGGCCCTTAATTAAATAAAATAGGCCAATAGTGCTTGCAAATCAAGCAGCCACCGCTACAAAAACAAAGAGCCATTCCTTGTCATCCACTCTCTCTACCTTGCGCAAGCTGCCCCACAAGCTGCGCCAGCTCAGCCGCAGCGTCTACCTGCTGGCCGCCGATCCACGCCAGTTGGGCAGCAACAGCCGCAGGCTCTGGCGCGCCTGGCGCACGGGCGGCAGCCAGATGCTCAAGCACCAGCTGCTGTCGCTGGGCCATCCCGATGCACCGACGGTGCCCGTCGCCCCTACCGATGCCTGGCAGGACTACCAGCAGCGCCTCTCTAGCGAAGTGCTGCCCGTGCTGCGCGCCGAGATTGCCGCGTTAAAGCAGCCCGTCAGCATCTCCATCCTGGTGCCCACCTACAACACCGACCCGGCCATGCTCACCACGATGGTCGACTCGGTACGCGCCCAGATCTACCCGCACTGGGAGCTGTGCATTGCCGACGATGCATCGCCCAAGCCCCATGTGCGCCAGATGCTGCAGGAGCTGGCCGCGCAAGAGCCGCGCATCAAGCTGCACCTGGGCGAGAGCAACCATGGCGTATCACACGCCAGCAACCGGGCGCTGGCCTTGGCCACGTCCCCGTTTGTGGTGCTGCTCGACCATGACGACCTGCTCCAGCCGCAGGCGATCTACCGCGTCGCGCAAAGCGTCATGGCCGATGACCCGGACATGCTGTACTCGGACGAAGTGCTGGTCAGCCCCGATGGCAAAGAGGTGCTGCAGTACTTCCACCGCCCGGCCTTCTCACCCGAATACCTGCGCAGCCACCCCTATATCGTGCACATGGTGGGCTTTCGCACGGCGCTGCTGCGCAGCCTGGGTGGCTTTGACGAGACCTTGGGCATCTCGCAGGACTACGACCTGATCCTGAGGGTCAGCGAAGCGGCCAGCCGCATCGTGCACTTGCCGGAGATCCTCTACCAATGGCGCACCCACACCGGCTCGGCCGGCCACGACAAGATGGCCCAGGTGATGAGCAACTCGACCGCCGTACTGCAGCGCCACCTGGACCGCAGCGGCGTGGCGGCGCGCTCGGCCCCCGGGGTGTCGTTCAATTTCTTTGAGACGCAGCACCAGATCGCCGATGGCCAGCGCGTGGCCATCATCATCCCGACCAAGAACTACGGCAGCCTCGTGCGCCAGTGTGTGGACAGCATCCGCGCCACCGTGCAGCATGCCGCCTATGACCTGATCGTGATCGACCATGCATCGACCGAGCAGGCCAGCCTCGACTACTTTGCGCAACTGGAGCAAGAAGGCACCGCCACCGTGCTGCGCTACCAGGGCCCCTTCAATTTCTCGGCCATCAACAACTGGGCGGTGCGCCAGCTGACCCGGCCGTATAGCCACTACCTGTTCTGCAACAACGACATCGAGGCGCTGGAGAGCGGCTGGCTGGAGCACATGCTGTCACAGTGCCAGGACCCGAGCGTCGGCATGGTGGGCGCGCAGCTGCTCTACCCCGACCGCACGTCGATCCAGCACGCCGGTGTCTGCGTGGGTGCCTTCGGCATTGCCGAGCACTATGGCAAGTTTTTGAAGCTGCCGCCCGACCGCGTCGATATCGCCTTCATGGGCCGTTTGGTAAGCACGCATGAGGTATCGGCCGTAACCGCTGCGTGCCTGTTGATGCGCAAGGAAACCTTTGATGCCATCGACGGCTATGACGAAAAGCTGGCCGTGGGCTTTGGTGATGTGGACCTGTGCCTGCGCACCTTGCAGCTGGGCTGGCGCGTGCTGTACTGCCCGCAGGCCACCTTGGTGCACCATGAGTCGATCACCCGCGGCAAGGCCGAAGGCTATGACCCGCACCCCGAGGACTCGGCACTGTTCGCCAGCCGCTGGCGCGATTTTCTGGACCAGGGCGATCCGTACTTCCACCCCGCATTTGAAGTGCGCCATACCTGCTGGCTGGTGCGCACGCCGCTGCATTGCGAGGCCTCGATCAACCGCCGGCTCTTTAGCCGCAGCGGCCTGGGCCAGCGCATGCAGCGCCTGAGCTACAGCGCCAGCGTCTCGGTGCCGCTGCCGCAGGCAGCGGCTGCGGCAGGTACCCAGCCCAGCGCCTGACGGAAAACTGGCCGGGGCCCTGTGCGGGCTGCCGGCCAGCGATCAAGCGGGGCGCTGCAGCAGCAAAAAGATCTCGTTGTTGGTCAACACCTCGCGCGGGTACTGCGCCAGCAAGGCCTCGGGCACGGGCCCCGGTTCATAGTGGCGGCGCTCCTCGCGCGCCACCGTAAAGCCCGCCTCCTGGGCCAGCGCCACCAGTTCATCGGCGGTCAGGCGGTTGAGCTCCTGGTATTCCTTGAACACAAAGCGCTTGTAGCCCTCCGGCCCAAAATCGGCAAAGCCAAAGTCCACCTCATCGGGGCTGAGTTCGCCGTCGTAGGCTTCAATGACCTTCCAGAGCGCATCTTCGTCCACCAGCAAGTGGTGCCAAGCCACATCGTCATAGCGGCGCAGGTGTGAGCCAAAGGCCGAGTAGAACAGCGGCTCGATCTGCAAGAAGAAATGCCCGCCCGGCTTGAGGCAGGCCAGCAGGTCTTTCAAGATGGGCAGCAGCTGGTCGCGCTGCACATGCTCAAAGGTCGACCAGCTCATGATGCCGTCGTAGAGCGGCGCCTGGCCCGCCAGCGGCGCGCTGGGCGTGATGGTCTGAAAACTCAGCGCCGCCGGAATGCGTTGCATGCCCAGTTGATCCTGCGCAATGCGGGGCAGCTTGGCGTATTCCTGGCGTACATCGATGCCGTGGATGGCGCCCGCGCCATGGCGCAGCACCAAGGCCAGATCGGTGATGCCATCGCCGCAGCCAAACTGCAGCAGGCGGGCCGCACTCAGATCCATCACCGGGCTGAGCCACTGTGCCACCACATCGGATGCGTAGTGGAAGTGGGAGCGGAACCACTCGTCGGTAATTCGGCTGTCGTCAAAGTCAGGCAAGCCCAACCGCTTTTCACGCAATTGCGCCAGGCGGCGCATACGGCTTCCGCGGTTCATGATGGCTTTCGCAGCACGTACACATCCTGGTGGTTCCAGAACTGCACGGGCGAGAAATACTCGAGCTTGTCGGCGCCCACGGTCTCGGCAATGCGGGCGCGCACAAAGGCTTCGGTCGTAAAGGCCGTGCCGTACTCGTTCGGGTCGATCGCGTTTGACTCGCTCGACGGCGCAAAGAAAAATCCCTCGTCGTCGAGCGGCACGCTGTCAAACCGCGCCGCCTTGATACCGTGCGTGCTGAACACCAGAATGCCTCCCGGCGCCACCACGCTGTACAACACCTGCAGCCAGCGGCCCCAGGTGCTGCGCGGCAGGTGGCTGAACAGCGACAGCACAAAGACCGTGTCGTACTGGCGCGGCGCCACCAACTGCTCAGGGACGCTGGCCGAGACAAAGCCCTGCACGCCAAAGGTGCGCTGCGCGAAGTCCACCGCATCGGGCACCACATCCGACACCGTCACCTTGTCCGGCCCCAGCAGATGGGCGAGATGGCGGGTAAAGCGGCCATGGCCGCTGGCAAACTCCAGAAAATGCTGGCTCTGCACCAACGGCTGGCCGACCCGCTCCATCACCGTCATCAGCTCGGCCAAGGTACGCCAGCCATCGGCCAGGTAATCGCGCAGCGGGTTGCTGCTGCTGGCGTGGCCGGCAAAGAAGCCAAAAATATCATCGGCCGAGGAAATCGTGCAGTCCAGGCCGAAGATGTTGCGGAATGAGCCGGTCAGCCCGTGCTGCTCGATCAGCGCATGCGCTGCCAGCATCGTGTCTTTTTCGGCACGGGCGCGCAGCAGCAGGCCCGAGGCCGCTTCAAAATTGCCATGTGCCAGCATCAGCTGTGCATCGGCCAGCAGCTGCTGGCCCTGACTGGTCGCAGAAGGAGAATTCGTGGTCATAAATCTGGGGACGATGAGCGCGCCAGCGCGGATGCCGGCGCTCTCGTTGGCTGGGGTTCAAGCCGCACGCGCAGTTGCACGCAGCCTCAGCCCCAGTGGTGGGGCAATCGTACCAGTCCAGGCAGCGGCTTGGGGTAGATAAAGCGGAAGACGGTGTATTGGAACCATTGGTCGTAAACCGCCAGGCCCGAGCCATCGAACAAAAAGGCGCTGACCACATAGTCACCGCTGTGCAGCGGCAGATCGGGGAAAGTCAGCACCGACTGCCAGCTGCCATCGGCCAACTGCACGGGCACAGCTTCTTCCTCATGCGTCGCCAGGCAGGCAATGCCTACGCCCTTGTTCTGCTCGATCATGAAGCCAATATTGGGCTGCTCGGCGCCATTGCCGCGCGCCTTGATCGTGACGACCAGGTCCCGCCCTTGCAGCACCGGGGGATCGCCCGGGCCCAGGTTCGCAATATCGACCGACAGAATGCAGGCGTTGCCTGCCTCTTCGGACTTGGGCTGCGATGGCGGCTGTACCGCATATGGCGTATCCAGCGGGTCGATGGGCTCTGTAGCGACGGCTGCGGCGGCCACATCGGCCAGCGCATCCGGCACCGCAGCTGCCGCATCATCGCCCCACTGCAACTGGTCCTTTTCCTCCCGCTTCTGGCGGCTGCGCACATCGTAGGCAGCCAGCACCGCTTCGGTCTCGCCAAACATCTGCACCTGGCCCTGCTCCAGCCACAGTGCGGCATCGCAGAGATGGCGAATATGGTAGGGGCTGTGCGAGCAAAAGAGGATGGTGCAGCCCTTTTGGCGAAAGTCCAGAATGCGCTCGATGCATTTTTTCTGAAAGCTCTGGTCACCCACGGCCAGCGCCTCATCGACGATCAGCACATCGGGCTGCACGGCAGTGACCAGCGCAAAGGCCAGGCGCACATTCATGCCGGAGGAATAGGTTTTGACGGGCCGGTCGATCGCATCCTGCAGCTCCGAGAATGCAATGATCTCGGGTTCGAGCTTGCGCATCTCCTCCTGGCCGATGCCAATCAGGCTGCCGGCAAAATACAGGTTGTCGCGGCCGCTGAAATCGGGATGAAAGCCAGCGCCCAACTCCAGAATGGCGGTGATGCGGCCCGAGCGCTCAATCGAACCTGTAGACGGCTGCATGGTGCCGGCCAGCAGCTTGAGCAGCGAGCTTTTGCCCGCGCCGTTGTCGCCCACCACGCCAATGCACTGGCCGCGCCCCAGACTGAAGCTGACATCGCGCAGCGCCCAGTGGCTGCGGTGCATGGCCCGGCCCGTCAGCAGCGCCTTGACGCGCTGGCGCGGTGAGTCGTAGAGCTTGTATTCCTTGCCCAGATTCTTGACCACCAGCACCGCAGGAGCCTCTTGCGTCTTTGCCATCTGCACGCCCGTCATAGCCAGTCCACCAGCTGGTCACGGCTGCGCCGCACCAGCACATTCACCACCACGGCAAGCAGTGCAATCCACACCGCGCTCACCACCCAGACCTGCATTTCCGGCCACTGGCCTTGCAACAGTGCCGACTGGTAGCCCATCACATAGGACGCCATCGGGTTAAGCCACAGCAGCCAGCGCCAGCCCTGCGGAAACATCGTAATCGGAAACAGGATGGGGGTCAGGTAGATACCCACCGACAATGCAAAACCCACCAGCTGCACGGTGTCGCGCAGGGCGGCGGCAAAGATCGCCAGCGCATAGGACAGCAGCAAGGTCATCAGCAGCTGCATCGCCATCAGCGGCAGCAAGGCAAGCACCCCCCACTGCAGATGGTGCACGGGGATATAGCACAGCGCCAGCAGCAGCATCAGCGGCCCGAAGATCCAGGAGCTGGCCAGCACCGAGCGCACCGGGAACAGCACCGGTGGCAGCGGGTTCTTCTGCAGGATGGAGCCTGCCTCCAGCAAGCTGCCCATGCCCCGCGAGACCGCATCGCAAAACGCCATCCAGGGCAGCGCACCCACAATCAGGAAGGTGCCCACCGCATGGCTGGATGCACCCTCTCCCAGCCGCATCGCGAACACGATGTCGAACACCAGGTAGTAGGCCGCCACGGACAGCAGCGGCTGCAGATAGGGCCAGATGACGCCCAGCGCGGTGCCGGCATGGCGTGCCGCCACCTCGCGGCGTGTCATCACGCCGATCAGCGCGCGGGCGTTCCAGACCTCTTGGATACTGTGCAGAAAGGTGCGCATCAAAGTTCGATATTGAAAGACAAAGCGCCCATGAAAAAAGGAGAAGGCCATTTCAGCCTCCTCCTTGCCCCATCGGCAGTGACTAGCGATTATTTTGCCTTATATTGCGCCAAGAACGCTTCCAAGGCTTTTTCATCAAACTTGGCCTTGCTGGTGACCTTCTCGACTTCGGCCTCGCGCGCAGCCTGCAAGGCCTTTTGCGTGAATTGCTTCTCCAGTTCTGGGCGCGCTTCTTCAAAGGTCTTCTGCACTGCGGGCTTGCGCTCGATGAACTTGATCACATGGTAGCCAAATTGGCTCTCCACCACAGGAGCGAACTCGCCGGGCTTGCTCAGCGCAAAGCCGGCCTTCTCAAACTCGGGCACCATCCGGCCACGGGCGATGAACCCCAGATCACCGCCACGTGCAGCGCTGCCAGGGTCTTCAGAGTTGTCCTTGGCCAGCTGCGCAAAATCTGCACCAGCCTTCGCTTCGGCCAGCAGCTTCTCTGCCTTTTGCTTGGCGGCATCCGTCTTGCCCTTGACCAGGATATGCGCCAGATGCACCTCTTCAGGCGTCGCCATGCTGTCCTTGTTAGCAGCGTAGTGCGCCTTGATCTGCGCCTCGATCAGCTTCGGATCAGGCGCGTGCTGGGCATTGAATTTGGCCAGATAGGCATCCGAGATCACCTTGTCTGCAGCGATGCGCGCGGCGGCGGCCACCTGGGGGTCATCTGCCACACCCACAGAACGCGCATGGGCTGCCATGGCACGGCGCACAAAGAGAGCATGCACCATCTGCTGCACGCCATCCTTGTTGGCCAAAAATGAATCACGCATCTCTGCTGGCAAGCGCTGTGCTTCCGCCTGGATGTCAACCACCTTCACCTCAGCGCCGGGCACGCCCGATACCAGCACAGGGCTGTCGTTGGACGCAGCCGAGGCCGTCATGGCCAACACACTCAACATGATGCCCACAGGGGCAAAAAACATACGGTTACGCATTCACAGTCCTACTGGCAAAAGAAGCAGCATAACAAATCAAGCTGGATCTCGCTGTGCTCTGGATGGGACAAATATTCCAAAAATGTAAAAAGGGCAGAGATTGCTCTCTGCCCTTTGGCTGATTCTCTCAGTACTTCAAACTTAGGCCTTACGGCCAAAGGGTGAATTACTTGGAGAAACGGTGTGGCCAGGTGATACCGTAGGTACCGCTGAAGCCGTTAGCTGCGCCACCGGAGTTGGTCAGCTTGATGAACGAGGAACCCACCACTGGCAGCGGACGGGTGTAGTTCACTTGGCCCCAACCGTTTTCGTAGGTCACAGCAGCGGTCTGACGAGCCACCGTAGCACCCAGCACGGAAGTGCCGGTGTCCTTGAATGCCAGCACGTTCACTTCGCCGCACAGCGAGATGATCTTGGCAGTGCCGGGAGAGATCACAGCGCCGTTACGCACGGAAGATTCTTCACGGTCGTAGAAGGTGTTGCTGGTGGTGGTCACGCAGATGTTGCCATCGGTATCAACAGTGGTGGAGCCAGCATCGAAGAATCGGGCGCCGCCAGCGGTCACAACCAGTGGGTTGAACACGCGGTATTGCTTAGCATCGGTAGCAGCGTAGTTTGCACCAACGCTGTAACGACGGGTAGGCATCGACAGAACCCAGTCAGTCTTCGCTTGGATCAGGGTATCGGTAGCGAACTGGTTAGACACACCGGTGTTAGCCACTGCTTGGGTCAGCAGCGAAGCTTGCTCTTCAGGCGTTGCGGTGGAGGTCAGGTAAGGGGTAGACAGATCTGGGAAGTCATAGTTCACAGCAGCAACCAAGTTGACTGCTGGGCTGTTGTCAGCAAACACAGCACCAGTGGTCTTGAACAATGGATCAGCAGTGTACAGATCGTTGTTCAGGCCGGTGGACTGGTTGTCCTGTGGGAATGCCACGAACTTGCCGCGAGCGTTTGCACCTGCGTCGTCCACAGCCTTGATAGCGGTAGCAGCACCGGAGAACGTGGTGGTTTGAGCCACGTTCAGGATGTACCAGTCGCCGGTCAGTTGGCCGGTAGGCGTGTCGTAACCCAGGGTTGCAGCGGCCGATTCGGTCGTTGGGTTGATCGCCAGGGTACGCTCCAGCACCGAGTCAGCGCAAGCAGGCGCGCCGTTGGCAGCGTGCTTGATGGTCTTGAACAGATCGGAACCTGGCTTCACGTCAGCCATGTTCAGGATTTCGACGTAGCCTTCCTTCGTGTTGTTCACACGCTTTTCGGCGGTCCAGCCATTGGCCAGACGGTCTTGCACGAAGCTGACCTTTTGACCGTGGATGTTGGGGTACGTGCAGCTGTTGTCAGCCGTCATGAAGTACGAACCATTGGCATCAGCTTGCACCGAACCGGTCCACACGTCGTAAGGCGACAGGAACACGGTAAAGTCCAAGATATCGTCAGAGTTGGCAGCGCCACGGAAACGAACCTTCAGAGCCTTGCCGTTGGTGGTGTCGGTATTCACCACGTGGAACACGGACATGTTGTCATTTTGCGTGGTGAAGTAAGGAACCACCAAAATGTGACCCACGCCGCCTTCGGACTGCTCGAACTTGGTTGCCGTAGGGGCAGTGAAAGTTTGAGCGGAAGCAGCACCAGCAAAACCGCCAATCATGGCAGCAATGCTCAGAGCCAGAACATTTTTCTTCATAAACACACTCCAGTTAAAAAAAGTTAGTCAGCGCAACTACCACGATTGTTTACGCTAAGAAATAATAGCATAGCGCTTCCGCGGTTTGCAAAGCAAGCGCCCTGTTTTTTTGCAGTGCCTGTTGAGTATTTACAACAATCATCGCATTCCAGGCGGCCCACTGAGCTTGGCAATGGGCTCAGGGCTCCAGATAGAGTCGCCACTGACCGTCTTCGAGCAACCAAGTTTGCTTCGAATACATATCAATGGTACCCAGATTTTTCCCGATCAGCGGCGGTTTGACCTTCAAATTGACACCCACATCGCACTTTTCCGCGTCGCACTTGACATCATGGATCTCGGCGGATTGCGCAAAAGTGCCGGGAAAGGCCTTCTTGTATTGCTCCAGCGTGCGCGCCTTTTGGTATGCCGCATTGGTATAGGCATAGGCGGCCGCATGGTCCCCTTGGATCCGGGCGTTGGTAAAAGCCAACGCGTTTTTGGCGACAACCTCTTCAGGCGTTGCAGGCTGCAAGCTCGCACAGCCCACTACGGCCGCGGCGGCTCCGATTGCAAACAAAACTTTCGCAGACTGAATCATCACGTTAGAGGTCATTTTCAATATCTTTACAACAGAGTTCATTACTGTGCCTGCGCAGGCTGCACAGGGGCAACACGGGATGCAGGGGCGGGAGCATTGTTGGCACGTATCAACAGGTCGTCGTCGTTCAAGCCACGCAGGCGGTCACGCAGCTCTTCGCTGACCTCACGGACATCCACATCGGTACGTACCACACGAGGCGTCATCACTAGCAGAAGTTCCGTGCGCCTGGAGTTTCTGGTGGTGGAGCTGAAGGCTTTGCCGATGATAGGAATGTCCTTCAACAAAGGAATGCCCGAGTTGATATCTTCATTCTGGTCTTTGATCAAGCCGCCCATGACGATCGACTCACCAGAACGCACCGCCAGCTTGCTGGTCAGTTGGCGGTTGGAGAACTTGGTCTGTTGCGACGCGGTGTCGAGGCCGGCGGTATCGATGACCGACTGGTCGATCAGCAAACTGACCATATTGCCGGAATTGACCGAAGGCGTGACATTCAGGATCACCCCCGTATCCTTGAGCTGGTAGTTGTCCGACAAGTAGCTGTTGGTGGTGATGTAGCTGCTGACCTTGACAGGGACCTGCTCACCAACCGAGATGGTTGCAGGGTGGTTGTCCATCACCATCACCGACGGGCTGGACAGCATCTTCACCTGTGTCTGGCCTGCAATAGCGCTCAAACGTGCGGCAATGTTGTCACCACTGAACAGCGAATAGGTGAAGGTCCCAGCCACCGCGCCATTGTTGGCACTGGCACCGGTTGCCGACAAGCCGCCCAAATTGCCAATCCCGGAATAGTTGCGGCCACTGCCGCCAAGGCCGCTATTGCGGAACAACCACTCCACACCATATTGCAAGTTGTCATTGAGCGACACCTCAATGATGCTGGCCTCAATCAACACCTGGATAGGCGCCACATCCAAGCGCTTGAGCGATGCCTCAATCTTGCGGAACTGCGAGCCGGTGGCCCAGACCAGGATGGTGTTGTTGAATTCATCGGCCACTACACGGATATCGCCAATCGCGGTGGCCGTGATGGTCGGTGTACCGCCTTGTTGCTGGGCGTTTCCGGTATTGCCAAATCGGTTGGCATTGCCGCTATTGCCAAATCCAGAAGAAAAACCGGAGGTGCTGCCAAAGTTGTTGAACCCGCCGATACGGTTGTTGTTATTGTTATTGATGCCGTTCAGACCTGGGGCAACCCCAGAAGTCATATTGCCGCTAGCACCCTGCTGGCCACCAAAGATGCCATTGAGCACCTGCGCCAGGTATTTGGCATTGCCGTTTTGCACGCGGTAGACATAGAGCTCGGGCTCGCTGCCGCCGTAACCTGGCACATCCAGGCGACGAATCCAGCGTTCGGCTTCGTCCAGATAGGAGGCACGCGGCGTGATCACCATCAGCGCATTGAGGCGCGGAATGGGCAGCACGCGCAGCGCACCAAACAGCGGGTTGGAATCGCCCAGCGAGGTCAGCAGTGCGGCAGCGGCGGCCGCATTGCCGCTCAGCTGGTTATTGCCTCCCCCACTGGCAGCGGCGCCAGTCGCCTGGCCGGGGCGGCGTGCGGCGGCAGCGCTCGCAGGGCCACCCGCAATGCCAGCAGTACCGCCTGAACCTTGTCCCTGGACAGCCTGGCCACCGCCGCCATTTACCATTTGCAGCGCCGCACTGACTTCTTCAATCGAGGCGTGCTTGAGCGGATAGATGCCCACCGACATTCCCTTGAGCAGGTCCACATCAAAGGTCTTGACCATCTCCATCCAGCCTTCGGACTGGGTCCGCGTGCCTTGCATGATCAGCACATTGCGCACGGTGTCCACCTTGATGAGGGCCTCTGCCGGGATGATGGGCTTGAGGATATTGGACATCTCGGTGGCGCCAATGTACTGCAGCGGCACCACGATCACGCCATAGCCGGGCGCCATGCTGCCAGGAGCCCCGGCCATGCGCACATTGCCCACCAGGCTGCGCAGTACCTCGGGCTTGCCCACCTGGTAGGTGCCGCGGGCATCGCGCACCATCGCCAGGCCGTTGGCCTGCAGCGCCGCCTCCAGCAGGAAGACTGCCTTGTCTGGGTCTATCGGCTTCGGGGTCGTCAAGGTCACCGTGCCCTGCAGCGGTGGGTGCATCACATAGTCGATCTTGAGGATATCGCCCAGTACGGTGCGAACCACCTCGGCCACTGGTGCTTCCTCAAAGCGGAAGCTGACGGGTGCGCCGGCGGCAACGGGAGCGGACTTGTCGATATTGAGCAGTTTGTCCGTGCCACGCATCACGCGCGGCTCGGTCGACTCCTCCTCCTCATCTCCGCCCTTCTTGGGGCTGATCATGATATTGGGCGCTTGCAGTACCGGCAGCTGAGCACCTGCTTGTGCTGCAGGCGGGGCAGACGGCTGCGGCGCAGCGGTTTGCGCATGGAGCGGCAGCAGCATGCCCATCTGGCCCAGTGCGACCACCAGTGCAGTCTTGAAAAATACGGGAGACTTCATGGTTCTAACCCTAGGATCTATCTATATATAGGGATTGCCGCGCTCAAGGGCGCTGGGCAGCGGAAGTGCCGCCGATGCTCGCACGGCGACGGGGTGTTGGGGAATCGGCGCCAGTGGGCGGCTGCCCGATCTGCGCGGGCATCCCTCTTTGCGGCACAGCGGGCTCGGCGGCAGGCGTATAGCCCTGCTGCAGCTTGCCCTTTTGCAAGGCAATTTCCTTGGTCACGCCATCGCGGGTGAAATACACCCGGTTATCAGCGACCGAGCTCAAGGTCCAACCGTCCAGCGTGCCACGCAGCGGCAGCGACTTGTCCTTACCCTGGAACTTGATGATGATGCCGCCGCTCTTGCCATCCTCGCCGATGTAGACGCCACTGAGCACGGCATCGGCCAGGTAATCAGGCGGAGGAGGAGGCGCCTCGGCGGCCGCCACAGGGGGTGGTGGCGGGGGCCGCCGGCTTAAAGAAAACAGGGGGCGATCCAACATGGCCAGAAACTGGCTATGGTCCATCGGCTGAGCCTTGCCCAGACGAGGGATGACACCATCGAGATTGGCCTTTTGTCCTCTGGGTACCGTCCAGTGGACATTCTTGATCCCGCCACTGGGTGAGAACCACATCCAGGCCAGCACCAACACCAACACAATATTGGCCGCTACCAAAATGGCACTTGTATGGCGCTTCATGGACGCTCCCTCAAAACGCTCAAGGTCATCTGGAGAGTCAGCCGCGGCGCCAGCTTCTCATTCATCACCTGCAGGGTCCCCTGGTTTCTGACTTCCACATCGGCCAGCAGCATCACCGGCAACTGCTCGTTCAATACCGCCAGTGCACTGTCCACGGCCAGCAGATCCCCTTCGGCCCGCACCGACAAGGGGATACGGTCAAAGCCCTTTTCTTCCTTGGCAGGCAGCACCTGGCTGCTGACCACCGTCAACCCTGCCGTGGTCAACAGGCTGCGCACCTTCTGCTGCACCGCATTGCCGGTCTGGGCCACATCCTGGCTGCCTGGGTAAATATAGTCAGCGCGGATCTGCAAGGCGCGCTCGAGCGACTGGTCAATTTCCTCACGCTGCAGGTCAAGACCTCGCAGCCGTGCATAACGGGGCTCGAACTCCGACAGGCGCGCCTGCGCCCACAGATGCTTGCTGACGACATAGCTGCCCAGCGCCACCAAGGGCAGCAGCACCAGCAATGCGGTGGCCACTAGAATCAGCAGCTCTTTACGATTTGGACGGTTCGCGATCATGGATTTTTCCCTCCTTGCTCGGCAGCAGGAGGGGGAGACGAAGGTTTGCTTCCCCCCAGACTGGGGCCCGACTTGGTACCCCCCAGGGTCGGGCCAGACTTGCCGCCGCCGACACTGGCCTTAGGCTGCACCCTGGTATCCGTACCGGGAGAGGCAGCAGGCGCGCCTGGGGCGGTCGCAGCCGGTGACGTGGGTGCTGGCGCTGCAGGCGACCCGCCCTCTGCAGCTGGCGCAGCAGCAGCGGGCTGCACAGGCTCTTGCTTGGCCGCAGCCTCCGCTTCCAGCACCGTCTTGGGACCAAAGACCTTGGCATCCAGCCCCAACTCGATGGTGAAGCTCTCTTTATTACCGCCACCCATGCGCGTGGCAGCGCTGGGCGCGCGCACGTCCTTGACGCCATCCTGGTTGCTCAGCTTCTGCATCAAGGCCGAGGCATTCTCGGTCAAGCCAGAGATCGTCACCTTGCTGCCCTGGATGCGGGCCGATTGCAGCGCCGTATCATCGGGCAGCACCTTGGTCAGCATGCTGAGCACCTGGACCCCATCAATGCGCTCAGCCAGCAACTCCGACAGCCCGGCGACCTTGTCGGCACTCTGGATCAGCGATTCGCGTTTGGCCACCACATCGGCGGTCTTGGCGGCCATGCCCTCATAGGCATGGGTTGCCTCGATCGCGCGCAGGCGCAGCTGCGCCGTAGGGGTGCCTGCAATCGCAGCGAGCAGCAGCAAGGCGAGCGCAACGCCACTCACATTCCACCACAGCCGCTTGCGGCCCCAGGCGTAACGGGCGTGTTCACCAAAGCCCTGGAACACCACCGGGTTGCGCTCCGGAGCAAACACCCATACCTCGGGCTGCTCCAAGGATTCGGCCTTGGTCTGCCCCTTGAGCGTTTGCAGGTGCAACTGCTCCGCAACCCGGGCCTGCAGATAGGGCTCGGTCTGGGTTCTGGAGGCCAGCACCACCAGCAATTTGACCGCCTTGCTGCTGCGGCTCAGCTCGGTGTAACCCCAGAGCAGGTCGTCTGCGGCAAAGGGGCTGATCGCCTGCACTTCCAGCTCGGCAGCGCTGGCGCAATCCTGGGGATCCAAGGCTGGCAGCGCCACCGTCTTGCGCAGCACCATGTGCTCGGGCAGCTCCACCGCCCAAAACGCAGGCTCCCGCCCGGGCTTGGCCACTGGCTGGCCGCTCTCCCATACCACGGTGGGAGCGCCTTCGGCAGGCACCAGGCGCAGCATCTGCTCGGGCCGCAACCATGACAGCGGCGGCCACTGCGGCGCCCTGCGCCATGTCTTTAAAACATCGGCCTTGAGCTGGTTCAGATCCAGCCCAAAAAAGCGCGATTCAGTTGAAATTGCCATAAGGGTTCTTTGCTTCGATCAGGATGCTGGCTGCAGCATCTGGCGCGCCTCAAACGTGTACCAGGGCAGGCCGTCGCGCGTTCTGGCCCCAAAGTACACACTGCGATCTACGAGAAAAATACGGCCATCGGCCATCGGTACCTGGGCGGTTATCCGGTAACGGCGTTGCGCCCCGCCGGGTCGCGCCAGGTTGGCGTCCAGGCCCGTCGTATCCAGACCGGTCTGGCCGGATCCGCGCGATGCGGCAATGCGGGCGGCAATACCCTCGTCCCCATTGGCCAGCACCCGCAGCACCTGGGGAGGCGCTGCCAGCGGATTGACCGTGGCACCTCCCGAGCCGGTGGTGGACGCGGTGATCAAGGGCGCGAGTCTAGCATAGAGGTCGTAATCGATTCCGGGCACCTGCATCAGGTCTTCTATCGCCTCAAAACGCTCAGGGCGGCGGCCATCGAGCGACGCGCGCTCGCGGCGATCGAGCACCGCCACGGCGAGTTCCTGGGCTGCAGATTCGGGCAGTCCGCCACCGACGCTCATCAGGGCCGTCAACAGCGGCAGCGATGCGCCATTGATATTGATCAGGCCATTGAGCGGCATCACACTGACCGCCACCTGCGCGCCCTGGTAGTTGACCGAGGTTTCGGTGGTCTCCTGCAAGATCGTGCGGTCGGCCGACAGCTGCTGCAGCACCATGACCACAGCCGCATCGCCCACCGCCTGCGCGGTCACCTTGTCCTTGGCAATACCCACCATCTTGGCTTCCTGGCGCACCACACCACTGACGCCAGTGACCATCAGGCTCAATGCCGCGACCAGCCAAAGCACGGCGATCAAGGCCATCCCCTGCTGGGAGGGTGCTGTGGCCGTGCGGCGTTGAATCTGCAAGCGCATCATCCGTTCGAGCCTCCCAGGCTCGCGCCGCCGCCACCGCCTCGGGGATCCCCCGCGGGCATCACGCGCAATTGCACCACCACCGGTGCCAGCACCATGGATTCGGTGGACATCACCACCTGCACCGCCTGCGGCAGCCGGTCCACCGCGCCCCAGTCGCTACCCCATTGCGGCGGGTCAATGGCCCCATCCAGGTACTGGAAAGACAGGCCTGTTGCATGCTGCAGCAGCGGATAGGTCTGCGCTCCGCCCCAGTCGGGCAGGGTCTGCTGGTCGATCCAGGGCAGGTAGCTCAGAATGACGGCCGGCGCGCCGTCGTAGCTGCCCATCGCCAGCCGGAAATGGTAGCGGCCACCGACGCCGTAACGTGCCGGCATCACCCCCACCCAGGTCATCGACTGGCCTGCGCCTTCAAAGAAAAACGCCGAGGGCGTGGCACTGAGCATGCCTTGCTGCTGCAGCCCCTGCACCCGTTTGGCGGAGATGCGGCCCAGTACGGCGCGCAAAAAATCGGTGCTGGCGCGCGACTCGTCCATGCGCTCGAGCCGGTTGTCGATGCTGGTCTCCGTCCGGCCCATGGTGCCCATGGCGCCAGCCAAGCCCAGCACGATCAGTGACAGCAAGGACATGGCCACCAGCATCTCCACCAGCGTGAAGCCAGAGGCTGGACGGCGCAGGCCATGCAAGCGGCGCGCAAAGAAATACGGGGGAATGCGGCTCATCCTGGTGGCACCACATTCTCGGCCGGGTCGGGCGGCCGGCGCTGCGCACGCAAGGTCGTGAGCTCAAATACACGCGCGCGCTCGCCCTCGGCCCAGTGCACGCTGATGTGGACCTCGTGCAACACGGGGATGTTCGGGCTCTCGTCCACGCCGGTCTTGAATGGCGCGCTTTGCACGCTCCACTGGTAGCCATTGCTCTGGCCCGATTCGTTCCAGCCGCTTTCGTAGACCGAGTCGCGCGAGTCCATGATGGACTGCGCCAGTTGCACCGCGTACTGGTAGCGGTCGAGATCGCCGACGCTGCGCGCATTGCTGCCCGTGGCGCGGTAGATCATGCCCAGCGAGATTGCCATGATGGACAGCGCCACCAAAATCTCCAGCAAGGTCATGCCTTGCTGCTGGCGGGGCCGCAGGGACAGAGACGACAGCGCCCTCATTGGAACAAGGGCTCCTGCGTGACGCGGCCCGAGAGCCAGTCCACCCGCAAACGCGTGCCGGCGCCGTTTTTGCGCAGAATCTCCACGCTGCCGCCAGTGGAGCCCCCCGAGGCCAGAAACACAATCGAGGCCGAGCTGTTGGGCACAAACTCGCGGTCTGCGACCGTGGTGCGCAGATCGACGGTCTCGGGAATCTCCTTTTCCGCGCCCGCATAGCCATAGTGCCTCGTCTGCAGGTCCACGGTAAAGCGCACCGGCTCGCCTTGCGAGACGGCGGTATACCGGGCCGAGCGCAGCTGACTGATCATCGTGCGCACGGTGTCGCGGTACTGCACCCCGTCTTTCAGCCGGTCATAGGCGACCGGCGCCATCGCCACCACCAGGGCCATGATGGCGAACACCACCATCAGCTCGATCAAGGTAAAGCCTTGATGGGCTGCTGGGCGCTGCATAACGCGTGGGTGTCGGCGCAGCCATGGCAAGGCAGTCGGCACGGGGATTCCTGGTCAGACCGGAAAAGTGGCAGATGCCGGTTTACTGGGCGTTGCGCACGTCGGCGGCTTCGCCTTCGCCCCCGGGCTGGCCATCAGCGCCCAGCGACAGGATGTCTACCCGGCCGCCGTTGTAGCTGTAACGGTAGGGGTTGTTCCAAGGGTCATTGGGCACGCCACCCGACAGATAAGGGCCGTTCCAGCCGCGCACATTGCCCGGCTGCTTGGCCAGCGCGTCCAGACCTTCTTCGGTGGTCGGGTAGCGGCCGGTATCGAGCTTGAAAATATCCAGCGCCTTTTGCAAGTCGGCAATCTGCACGCCGGCGGTCTTGGATTTGGCGCCGCCCAATTGGCTCAGCACCTTGGGGCCCACCAGGCCAGCCAGCAGCGTCAGGATGGCCAGCACCACCAGCAGTTCGATCAGCGTAAAACCACGGCTTTTGCGTGGCGTCTTTTGGGTGAAAAAGGCCTTCATGGCGGGCTCTCCTTGCAGTATTAAAAATTAAGCAGCCAGATCGTTGACGGACAGAATGCCCATCAAGATAGACACAATGATGGAAGCAATCATGATGCCCAGCACCAGGATCAGCACTGGCTCGATCATGGTCAGGGCGCGTTTGATGCCGGTTTCCACCTCACGGTTCAAAATATTCGACAGCTCCAGCATCATCGAGCCCAGGCGGCCGGTCTCTTCACCGACGCGCACCAGGTTCACAGCCAGCGGCTCGAACACCGTCGTGGTGTTCATCGCCTGCACCATCTTGCCGCCCTCTTTGACTATGGGCGGTATCTTGGCCAGCTCGGCCTGGATCAGGCGGTTGCTGACCGTATCGGTCGCGATATGCAGTGCGGTGAGCAAGGGCACACCATTGCCCAGCAAGGTGCCCAGCGAGCGCGAATACAAGGTCAGCTGGTACTTGAGCGCCAGGCGCCCCAAAATCGGCATGCGCAGCAACACGCCCTGCCACCACAACCGGCCCTTGGGCGAACGCAGCCAGCTGCGCATCACATAGACCACAGCGGCACCACCCAGTAACACCACCCAACCGTTCTTGCGGAACACCTGGCCGATGGTCATCACGATCTTGGTGGGCGTGGGCAGTGCATCGCCCATGTCGGTGAACAGCTTCTCGAACTGCGGCACCACAAAGCCCAGCATCGCGATCAGCGACAGAATGGCCACGGCCACGAGGATCATCGGGTAGATGGTGGCTGAGACCACGCTTTCCTTGAGCGCACGCTGGCGTTCTAGGTGTTCCACCAGGCGCTGCAGCACGGCCGACATCTGGCCGCTGGCCTCGCCAGAGCGCACCATGTTGATGTAGAAATCGCCAAACAGCTCCTGGTGCACCATCAGCGCCTTGGACAGCGGCACCCCGCCCTTGACGGCTTCGAGCACGCCGGTCAGCAGCTCGCGCATGCTGTCCTTGAAGGCCATGTCGATCAGCACGCGCAACGCGTTATCCAGCGCCAGGCCGGCCTTGAGCATGATCGACAGCTCCGAGGTCATCGCCAGCACATCGGCGGCCTTGGCCGGGCCCTTTTGCGACTTGGGCGCCTTGGCCTTGCCAATGGCGCTGGCAGCCGCCGGCTTGGCCCCTGCGGCCTTGACGCCCGCTGGCATCAGCGCGGCAGCGTCCACCGCATCGACAATGCGCACCGGCGTGAGCTTTTGCGCGCGCAGGTGCTTTTGCACCGCAGCGGCATTGGGCGCTTGGAAAGTGCCGCGAACCTGCTCGCCCGCGGAATTGATCGCATGCCAGGCAAAATCAGCCATCGATCTGGTCCTGGGTGACGCGGGCGACTTCGTCCAACGTGGTCATGCCGGCGGCCACCTTGCGCAGGCCGTCCTCGTGCAGGCTCAGCATGCCGGACTTGGCCGCCAGGTTGAACAGCTCGTTCGAGTCCTTGCCCGCATTGATCGCATTGCGCATCGGCTCGTCGAGCACAAACAGCTCGTGGATGCCGGTACGGCCCTTGTAGCCGGTCTGGCGGCAGGCATTGCAGCCCACGGCGCGGTAAATCACTTGGCCTACTTCGCTGAAGCGCGCCAGGCCGGAGCGCTTGCGCACCTCTTCGCCCGGCTCGTAGGCCTCTTTGCAATTGCCGCACAAGGTACGCACCAGGCGCTGGGCCAGCACCCCATTGACCGAGGAGGTGATCAGGTAGCTCTCCACCCCCATGTCCTGCATACGGGTGATGGCACCGGCGGCGGTGTTGGTGTGCAAGGTCGACAGCACCAAGTGACCCGTCAGCGCCGACTGCACCGCGATCTGCGCGGTTTCGCCATCACGCATTTCACCGATCATGATGATGTCCGGGTCTTGCCGCAGGATGGAGCGCAGCGCATTGGCAAAGGTCAGGTTGATCTGGGCATGCACCTGGATCTGGTTGATCCCTTCGAGCTGGTACTCGACCGGGTCTTCCACGGTGATGATCTTGTTCTCGAGCGCATCAATCTTGGACAGCGCCGCATACAAGGTGGTGGTCTTGCCCGAGCCGGTCGGCCCGGTCACCAGCAAAATGCCGTGCGGGCGGCCCAGCAGGTCGTTGAACTTGGACAGCGTGTCCTTGGCAAAGCCCATGGTTTCGAGCTGCAGCCGCACGCTGGCGCGGTCCAGCACCCGCATCACGATGCTCTCGCCATGCACGGTAGGCACGGTGGAGACACGCAGGTCGAGCTCGCGGCCCTTGACGCGGGTCTTGATGCGGCCGTCCTGCGGCAGGCGGCGCTCGGCAATGTCCAGATGCGCCATCAGCTTGACGCGCGAGCCGACAGCCGCCGACAGCCGCGGCGGCACCAGCTCACCAGGGTGGATCACACCATCGACCCGGTAGCGCACATGCAGGCCGTCGTCAAAAGGCTCCAGGTGGATATCGGAGGCGCGCAGATCGGTCACCTTGCCGATGATGCTGTTGACCAGGCGAATCACGGGTGCCTCGCTCGCCAGGTCCTTCAGATGCTCGACAAAGTCGCCCACATCGGAGCCATCGCCAAACATGTCATCGCCGTCGTCCTCTTCGGCTTCGGGCTCGGGCTCCTGCAGCGCCTTTTCAATATCGGCCTGCAGCGCCAGGTGCGGGCGAATCTGTAGCCCGGTCGACATCTGCAGCGCCTTGATGACGAACGGGTCCTGGGGCGAGGCCATCGCCACATCCAGCACGCCATCCTGCAACTGCAAGGGGAAGACATGCTGCGAATGCTGGAACTCGGGCATCAGGCCCGGCACGCTGATCGCCTCGGCGGGGAAATCGGTGCCCAAGGTGAAAGGAATCTGCAGCTGGGTCGCCAGCGTATGCATCAGGTCCAGCTCGGAGACCAGGCCCAGCTGCACCAGCACCTGGCCGATGAGGCTGCCCATCTCCTGCTGCGCCTGCAGCGCACGCTCCAGATCGCGTGGCGACAGCTTGCCCGCCTGCACCAGCATCTCGCCCAGCAAAGGGCGGCGCCCGGGCTGTGTGGCCAGGGCTGCATCGCTGAAATCGTCAATGGTGCTGGTGCTCATGCGTTTATGGTCTCAAATGCCTATGGCAGGCGTGGTATCTATCCCCTTAGCCTATAGGGCACCCAGTGTAGGCGCCAGGCATGGGAGACATTTGGTAGGAAAAGCAAACTCAGGCAAAAACATCGGCCTCGGCAAAGGCCTTGCCCTGCTGGTCCTTGGACGACAGCTGCGGCTCCAGACCGTTCAACTGCCAGTCGATCGACAATTGCGCATCATTCCAGATAATGCAGCGCTCGTGGGCCGGCGCGTAGTAGTCCGTTGTTTTGTAGAGGAACTCTGCCGTCTCGCTGAACACCACAAAGCCATGGGCAAAGCCCGGCGGCACCCACAGCTGGCGTTGGTTGTCCTCGCTCAGCTCGACGGCCACCCATTGGCCAAAGCTGGGTGAGCTTTTGCGGATGTCAACGGCCACATCCAGCACCCGGCCCTGCACCACCCGCACCAGCTTGCCCTGGGCCTGTTCCAGCTGGTAGTGCAGGCCGCGCAGCACACCGCGGCTGCTCTTGCTGTGGTTGTCCTGCACAAAGTCATAGTGCTGGCCCACCGCCGCATCAAAGGCCTTCTGGTTGAAGCTTTCAAAGAAAAAGCCGCGCGTGTCGCCAAACACCTTGGGCTCGATGATCTTGACGTCGGGCAGCGCCGTGTCGATGGCTTGCATGCCTTTACTCCTTGGGCTCGTGCAGCAGGCGCTGCAGGTACTGGCCGTAACCGTTCTTGGACAACGGCTTGGCCAGCGCGGCCAGTTGCGCGTCGCCGATATAGCCGCTGCGCCAGGCAATCTCTTCCGGGCAGGCAATCTTCAGGCCCTGGCGGCTTTCCAGCGTGGCGATGAACTGGCCCGCATCCAAGAGACTGTCATGCGTGCCGGTATCGAGCCAGGCATAGCCCCGGCCCATGATCTCAACGCTCAGCTGGCCCTGCTCCAGGTAGAGGCGGTTCAAATCGGTGATCTCCAGCTCGCCGCGTGGTGAGGGCTGGAGGCTCTTGGCCAGATCCACCACCTGGCTGTCGTAGAAATACAGGCCGGTCACCGCATAGTTGCTCTTGGGCTTGGCCGGCTTTTCTTCCAGCGACAGCACCTTGCCCTGCTTGTCAAAGTCGGCCACGCCATAGCGCTCGGGGTCGGTCACATGGTAGGCAAAGACACTGGCGCCCGCGTCGCGCTGCATCGCGCTGGCCAGCAGCTTGTGGAAATCATGGCCGTAGAAGATGTTGTCGCCCAGCACCAGCGCGCTCGGCGCACCGGCCAGGAAGCTCTCACCAATCAAAAAGGCCTGCGCCAGCCCATCGGGGCTGGGTTGCACCGCGTATTCCAGGTGAATGCCCCACTGGCTGCCATCGCCCAGCAGCTGCTCAAAGCGCGGCGTGTCCTGCGGCGTGCTGATGATCAGGATCTCCTTGATCCCCGCCAGCATCAAGGTGGTCAGTGGGTAATAGATCATCGGCTTGTCGTACACCGGAAGCAGCTGCTTGCTGACCGCCAGGGTGGCCGGGTGCAGGCGGGTGCCGGAGCCGCCCGCCAAGATGATGCCTTTGCGTGCTTGCACTGTCATGTTCAGAGAATCTCCTGCAGCATGCGCTGCACGCCGGTCTGCCAGTCAGGCAAATCCAGCACAAAGCGCTGCTGCAATTTGTGGGTGTTCAAACGGGAATTGTGGGGGCGGCGCGCCGGTGTTGGGAAGGCCGAGGTGTCGACCGCCTGCACCTCCTGCGCGGTCAGATTCAGCGCCGGGTTGATCTTGCGCGCCGTCTCCAGCACAAAGCGGGCATAGCGGTTCCAGGTGGTTTCGCCACCGGCCACCAAGTGGTAGATGCCGCTCAGGCCGTCACCCGATGCCATGGCGGTGCGCAGCGCATGCGCGGTCACATCGGCGATCAGGTCAGCACCGGTGGGCGCACCCCACTGGTCGTCGATGACGGCCAGCTTGTCGCGCTCCTGCGCCAGGCGCAGCATGGTCTTGGCGAAGTTGCCGCCCCGCGCGGCATAGACCCAGCTGGTGCGAAAAATCAAATGATTGGCACCGCTGGCCGCAATCTGCTGCTCGCCTTCGAGCTTGGTCTGCCCGTAGACCGACAGCGGGCCGGTGGCCTGGTCCTCGCGCCAGGGCAGGTCGCCGCCGCCATCGAAGACATAGTCGGTGCTGTAGTGCACCAGCCAGGCGCCCAGCGCCTGGGCCTCGCGCGCCAGCACGCCCACGGCCTGGGCATTGATGGTGCGCGCAGCCTCGGGCTCACTCTCGGCCTTGTCCACTGCGGTGTAGGCAGCGGCATTGACGATCACATCGGGGGCCAGCGCACGCACGGTTTCGGCCAGTGCCTCGGGGCGCAGCAGGTCGCCGCACAGCGGGGTGCTGGCGCGGTCCAGCGCAATCACCTCGCCCAGCGGCAGCAGGCTGCGCTGCAGCTCCCATCCGACCTGGCCATTCTTGCCCAACAACAGTATTTTCATCGCATCGTCCTGTCAGGCGGTCCCGGCATACAGATGCCTGGCCCGCCCACAACCGCCATCAGGCGTACTGCTTGCTGACCCAGTCCTTGTAGTCACCCGACTGCACCTGGGCCACCCAATCCTGGCGGTCCAGGTACCACTGCACGGTCTTGCGGATGCCGCTGTCAAAGGTTTCAGCCGGCTTCCAGCCCAGTTCCTTCTCCAGCTTGCGCGCATCGATCGCATAGCGGCGGTCATGGCCGGGGCGGTCCTTTACATAGCTGATCTGCTCGGCGTAAGACTGGCCATCGGCACGCGGGCGCTGGGCGTCAAGCAGGCGGCAGACATGCTGGACGATCTCGATATTGGGCATCTCGTTCCAGCCGCCCACGTTGTAGGTCTCGCCCAGACGGCCCGCCTCCAGCACGCGGCGGATGGCGCTGCAGTGGTCCTTGACATAGAGCCAGTCGCGGATCTGCATGCCGTCGCCATACACGGGCAGGTTCTTGCCCGCCAGCGCGTTGACGATCATCAAAGGGATCAGCTTCTCGGGGAAGTGGTAGGGGCCGTAGTTGTTCGAGCAGTTGGTGGTCAGCACCGGCAAGCCATAGGTGTGGAACCAGGCACGCACCAGATGGTCGCTGGCCGCCTTGCTTGCGCTGTAGGGGCTGTTGGGCTCGAAGTTATGGGTTTCTGTGAAGGCCGGGTCGTCCTTTTCCAGGCTGCCGTAGACCTCATCGGTCGATACGTGCAGAAAGCGGAAACCGGTCTTGCGCTCGCCTTCCAGGCCACTCCAGTAGGCACGGGCGGCCTCCAGCAGGCGCAGGGTACCCACCACATTGGTCTGGATGAAATCCTCGGGGCCGTGGATCGAGCGGTCCACATGGCTTTCGGCGGCAAAGTGCACGATGGCGCGCGGCTGGTGCTCGGCCAGCAGGCGGTCGAGCAGCGCGCGGTCGCCGATATCGCCGTGCACAAAATGGTGGCGGCTGTCGCCCTGCAGGCTTTCTAGGTTGTGCAGATTGCCCGCGTAGGTCAACTTGTCGAGATTGACCACCGGTTCATCCGAACCCGCCAGCCAGTCCAACACAAAATTCGAGCCGATAAAGCCGGCGCCTCCGGTGACGAGAATCATGGTCAGTACAGGTAGTTCAACAAATAACCGTCCATTATCGCATTGCCCTTCTGCTGCACCAGCAGCCCGCTGGCAATAGAGGGCTATGTCTGTAAGCGCATGTGGCGCAGGTCTGCGTCAGCCCTTGGCGCCAAAGCGGCTGTGGGCGATATGCAGCAGGCCGTCAAAAATCAGGTTTTCGACCAGCTCAAAGGGCCGCGTCATGCTGGGCATCATCTTCCAGCCAGCGCCGCCCGTCATCACGCAGGCAGGCTCTTGGCCGCAGTGGGCCATCACATGCTGCACCATGCGCTCGACCGCACCGGCAATGGCATAGGTGCCGCCGCTGGTCAGTGCATCGCTGGTGTTGGTGGGAAATGGCCGCACCTCGCCGGTCGGCACATGCAGGCCAGCGGTGCCCGACTCCAGCGCCTTGAGCATGATGCCGTGGCCCGGCAGGATCAAACCGCCCAGAAACTTGCCATCGGCATCAATGGCTTCGACAGTGACCGCCGTACCCACCATGACCACCACCACCGGGCGCTGGCGCCCCTGGGCCAGCACATGGTGCCAGGCGCCCACCATCGCCACCCAGCGGTCCGTGCCCAGGCGGCTGGGGTGGTCATAGCCATTGGTCAGGCCCGCCTCCGCATTGGACGACACCACCCAGTTAGGCGCCAGGTCCCAGATGTCCATCTGCGTCTGCACCCGGCGGCGCACCACGTCGCCGGCCACCACACAGCCGAGCATGTGCTGGGGCTCCGGCAGCTCGGCCCAGCTGCCTTCGGCCAGGCGCTCGATGTTGTCCAAGAACTCCACGCCATGGGCCAGCACGGCGGCGCCCGGTTGAGCTGCGTCATACATCGCCCACTTGAGGCGTGTGTTCCCTACGTCGATGGCCAGAAAATGCATGGGCGGCATTATCGGCCTTTTTGCTCGCCCGCCTTGTTGCCCGTGCAACATCCCCGGGATCCCGCGTCTTCCCGGCACCACTGTGAATTTTTTTCAAGCGGCACCGTCTGACTTCATCGCGTTCGCAAATACCTATATATTGGACAGTTCCTGTAACCAACCCTCTAGGAGTCACCATGGGACTGTTCAGCTTTATCAAGGAAGCCGGTGAGAAATTGTTCGGCGGCAAGGAAGCGGCTGCCGCTACGGCACCGCAAGACCTGAACGCGACGGCAGGCGCTGCCATCGAAAAATACATTGGCACCCAGAACCTGGGCGTGTCTGATGTGAAGGTCGCCTTTGATGCCGGCAAGGTCACCGTGACCGGTGTGGCCCCCACCCAGGCGGCGAAGGAAAAAGTCACGCTGTGCTGCGGCAATGTCTCGAGCGTCAGCGATGTCGACAACCAGATGACCGTTACCAACCCTGAGCCAGAAGCCAAGTACTACGACGTGGTCTCGGGTGACACGCTGTCGGGTATCTCCAAGAAGATGTATGGCGATGCCAACAAGTACATGACGATCTTCGAAGCCAACAAGCCCATGCTGAGCGACCCCAACAAGATCTACCCCGGCCAGAAGCTGCGCATTCCAGCGCTGTAATCCAGCCCCCCATCAAAAAATCCCGCAACCGGCCTGGCCGGTGCGGGATTTTTTTCGTCCAGGCTCGCGGGTTAGCGGGCCTGCGCCTGCTGAAAGCGCTCGACCAGCTGGCGCAGATCCTGCTCGGCCTTGTAGATGACCGCCAGGTACTCGTGGTTGTTGATGCCCCAGAGCGAGGAGTCCATGTCCGTGGTGTGAGCCACCAAAAACGGCAAGGTGGTGACCACCCGCATCTGGGCGCGGCCCTGCAGGTAGCTGTCGATGGTGTTGGTATGCGGGTCGCGGATGGAGGAATTCCACTGCGCCAGCGCTTCGAGCGCGGGCTGCGCGTAGATGTTGTGCACCATGCTGGTCATGCGGTCGAGCACCACAAAGGTCTCACCGTCCCGCTCCTGCACCTCCAGCACCTGGGTGCCCGGGTGGATCTTGGCGATCAGACCGGCAAAGATATCCCACTGACCGTCATGGGCAGCCAGCCAGCTATCGACGCGGGCGCGGCGCTGGGCATAGTCGGGCGGCATCTCGACATCGTCTTCCATGATCTCCAGCTGCGTCGCCCCGGTCTGCAAGGCCTTGCGCGCCAGGTACTGGTAGCTCATCGCGCAGCCCAGCCAGCCGGGGCTGTAGCGCACGCCATCGAACACGGCCACCTCGGACTGCAGACCCGGCAAGGTCTGCTCGATGAAATGGGCGCGGCGGCGCACGGTCTCAGGCATGCTCAGCACCATGCAGCGGCCGGGCAGCGGCTGCGGCATCGTCAGCGCCTCCCACTGCGCCGCATCGATGCGGCCCAGCGCATAAAGAGCGCGCAGCACCATGAATTCAAACTGCTGGCCGCTGCGCACCACCTCATCCGCCAGCCCTTGCTGCAGCTGAGCCGGCGAGTGCACCTGCTGCTGCAGCATCTCCTGCACGGCCTGCACCATCGCCTGGGCGTCGCCCACCGGCGTTACCCGCAGCGCGGGGTTGTCCAGCAAGGCCGCATGCTGGTGGATATCGGCACTGCTCTCGGTCACCACGGGCGTGCCCAGGCTCAGGCATTCGTACACCCGGGTGGTCTCCAGCAAGGCGCCTTCGTAGTAGTGGATATTGACAACCACCCGCGCCTGGCGCACGGCCCGGCGCAAAGCATCGCCAAACAGGTTGCCCTCGATGCGCACCGAGAACTGGCGCTGCAAGGCCTGCAGCATCTCCTGGCGCCGCGGCGCATTCACATCGCCGTAGAACAGCACATCGCAGTTCGGCTCGACGGGCGACAATGCAGGCTCGCCGCAGTCCTGCAACAGCTGCGAATACGCGGCCACGCCACCAATGGGCGCCAGGAAGGTGTGCGGATAGCGGATGCCCTTGGTCTCCAAAAATGCCAGGTTGGCTGGTGCATAGTCCCAGGCGGACAGCGAGTTTTCCAAGATCGCCAGGTAGTCATCAGTGAACCAACGCGGGCTGACGCTTTGCTCCATCTGAAAGACGATGCGCTTCTCACCGGGCGGCAGCTGTTTGAACATCTGCGGGCAGACCACGATGTACATATCCAGACCAAAGCCCTCGGCCGGCACATCCTGCAGCAGGCTCACTTCAAAGCCGGCCTTGCGCAGCACCTGGGCCAGCGCATGCGCAACAAACTGCGTGTGCGCCGTGGCCAAAATGCCGTAGTGCCGGTTGTTGCCAGGCAGCAAGGCTACCGCCGACACCGGCGCGCCCCGGGCCTGGCGCATCTTGCGGCGCAGCGCATGGCGCAGCCGGCGCAGGCCAGCGGGCTCATAGGGCGCCAGCTTTTGCTTGAGCCGGAAGACCACGCGCTTGCCTTTGCGCAGCAAATCAGTGATCTGCCACATGGGCGAGAGCTTGCGCGCCAGCGCCTGCATCTGCTGGGCCTGCTGCTCGATCTGCCACTGCTTTTGCGCGGCCTCTTGCTGCAGCGCCAAGAACTTGATATCTTGTTGCTGTTGGCGGGTCTCCCACTGAGCCGTCAGCCATTGGGCCTGGGCCTGTGCCTGCTCCAACGCATTCTGGCTTTGCTGGGCCTGGGCCTGGGTGCCCTCCAGATGGCCCCGCAACTGCTCGCGCTCCAGCTCCAGGCTGCGGATATCCGCATCGAGCTTTTCGATCCAGCTGTGGCGCTGCTGGCCAGCCGCTTCCAAGGACTGTATCTGCTCGCGCTGGTCGCCCAGCGCATGCTGCAGCGCCATCATCTCAGCCTTGGCTTCCAGGCGCGCGCCCAGCGCCGCAAACACGCGGCAGACTTCGCGCTGAAAGGCTGCATCACTGAGATCACAGAGGCTGCGCAGCAATGCAGGCTGCTGCGCGCCCACCAGCAACACGCCCAGGCCATTGCTGTGCGGAAAATGCAGGCTGGGGTAGCGCCCCTCCAGCTCCGCCCAGAGCTGGTGCACGCCAAAGTCATCGCGGTGCACATTGCTGTCGTGGAACAGCACCACGCCACGCTCGCTCAGCTTGGGCAGCCAGGTCTCGAAATCATGGCGCACCGCCTCATAGGTATGCAGGCCGTCGATATGCAGCACATCCACACTGCCATCGGCAAAACTGGGCAAGGCCTCGTCAAAACGCATGCGCATCAGGGTCGAGAACTGGGTGTAGTGCGGGTCATGGGCCTGGCGCAGGCTGGCCAAAATGCCCTCACCGTAGGCGCCCGCATGGGCATCGCCCTCCCAGGTGTCGACCGCGTAGGTGCGCGTCATCAGCCCCTGCTCCGCAATCGCCTGGCAAAAAGCCAGGTAGGAGATGCCCGAATAAGCGCCCAGCTCCACCAGGCTGCGCGGCTGTGCCACCGCCATCAGCCAGGCGGCAAACGGAATATGTCCCGCCCAGGGCGCGGGATGGGTCAGATGGTAGGGCTCCATCAAGGCGGCGGGCAGCAACCAGCCATCGCTGGCGCGCGTTTGCCCCGGGAGGTCTGTCATACGATTCATGGGGAAGAGGTTTCCTGTTGCGCCTGGCCAGCCTGCAGCACGATGGACCGCATCGGAATGCCCAGCAGTCCAGTGGCCATGTTCGTGGACTCGGACTTGAAGTGCAGCGCATCCTGGATCCAGTGCTGCTGTACGTGGTCGTGCTGCGAGCCATCAGCGAGTGCGACGTCGATCGCGTAATTGCCCACCGGCATGCGGGGCATGTCAAAACTGAACTCGGCCTGCAGGACCTGGCCGCCGGCACAGGCCACGGGCTGACCCAAGTAGCTCAAATAGCTGTTGTCACCAAACACGGCCTGGCCAGTGCGGTCCTTGACCACAAAGCCGACGATGGGCGAGGCTAGAGGCTGGTGGCACTGTGCCTGGATGCGCAAGACCACAGGCTCGCCCCCCACCACCCAATGCAGGGGGTGCTGCTGCGTATCCATCAGCCAGGCGCCAGTAATGCGCGCGCCACCCAGGCCAAACGATGGCGCCTCGGGGTTGAAGCGAAACACTTCGATATCGTTGCGCAGCGGCTCGGCGCGGAAGAAGTCGCGCCGCTGGTCATGCCAGGGCAGACCGGCATCGAAGACGGGTGCCGCCGGCGCCGCCGCAGCAGCCGGGCCACTGCCCTGCTCGGCCTCATAGCATGCCTGCATATAGCGGTCGCAGACCTCCTTGGTCGGGCCGATCTGCATCACCTGGCCCTTGTCGATCCAGACCACGCGGTCGCAGAGGCTCTTGATGGCGGCCGTATCGTGGCTGACAAAGAGCAAGGTGCCGCGCTCCATGAAGCTGCGCAAAAAGCGCATGCACTTCTGGGTGAACACCGCATCGCCTACGGCCAGCGCCTCATCGACCACCAAAATATCGGCGTCCACATGGGCAATCACCGCAAAGGCCAGCCGCACATACATGCCGCTCGAATAGGTCTTGACCGGCTGGTCGATGAACTCGCCAATATCGGCAAAGGCGGCAATCGAGTCAAAGCGCTCGGCGATCTGCGCATCGCTCAGCCCGAGCAGCGCCGCATTCATCGCCACATTGTCCCGGCCCGAGAACTCGGGGTTGAAGCCTGCGCCCAGCTCCAGCAGCGCGGCGATCCGGCCATGGGTGGTGACCGCGCCGCAACTGGGCGCCAAGGTGCCGCAGACCATCTGCAAGAACGTGGACTTGCCCGAGCCATTGCGGCCGATGATGCCAATGGTCTCACCCTTGGCCACCTGCAGGTCCAGCCCGCGCAGCGCCCAGAACTCGCGGTGGTAGGGCTTGGGCTCGCGTCCCAGGAGGCGCGAGAGGCGGGGCATCACAAACTGCTTCAAGCGGTCGCCGGGCGCGTCATAGATATGGAAGCACTTGCCCAGGCCCTGCACGTCCAGCGCGATAGCTTCAGAGGACATCGGCAAATCCCTTGCGCGTCTTCTGGAACCAGGCAAAGCCCAGCCAGGCGACCAGGCTGCAGGCCAGCATGCTGATAGCCCAGCCGGTCCAGTCCGGCATGCGGCCCCAGATCAGCACGGCGCGTGTCTGTTCAATGAAAAAAGTCAGCGGATTGAGCCACATCGCGGTCTGAAAGCTCGCAGGCAGCGCATGCACGGGGAAGAAAATTGGCGAGATAAACATCAGCATGGTCGTCATCACCCCGGTGATCTGCTTGAGATCGCGGGCAAACACGCCCAGCGACGCAAAAAACCAGCCCACGCCGACACTGAGCAAGACCAAAGGCGCCCAGACCAGCGGCAGCAGCACGGCCGTGAGCGGAATCTTGCCGTTCAGCACCAGCAGCGCCACCAGCAGCACCACCAGACTGGCCAGCGCCTGGAACAAGGCCGAGCACACGGCCACGACCACCAAAATCTCCAGCGGAAACACCACGCGCTTGACGTAGTTCACATTGGCCAGCACCAGGTGCGGGGCGCGGTTGAGCACATCCGAGAAAAGCCCGTAGACGATCAAGCCGGCGAACAGCACCATCGCAAACTGGGTCTTGGACTCAGGCCCCTCGCCCCAGCGCGCCTTGAACACCACCGAGAACACAAAGGTGTAGATGACCAGCATGCACAGCGGTATCAGCACGGCCCACAGCCACCCGCCAAGCGATCCCTTGAAGCGCTCACTCACTTCCCGGCGCGTCATCTTGACCACCAGCGGCCAGTGCGCACGCACGCTACCCACCAATGCGCGCGCAGAGGCCGCGCTGCCTACACCGACAGTCAATGTGTCACTCCATCCATCATGAGGCGGCCAAGTTTACAGGCTCGGCGCTATTCCGACTGCCTCCCAGGCAGCTGGTTACAAGCAGCGACGATTACAAATGTCACTGGGACCAGGGCAAACCCTGGTATCGCCAGCCACCGAGTTGGCCGCGTTGCCCCTGGGCATTGGCATCGCCCTCAAAGCCCTGCAGGATGTTGTAGGCTTCCAGCCCCAGTTGGCTGGCGCGCTGCGCCGCTGCCACCGAGCGCACGCCACTGCGGCACAGCAGCACGATCTTGGCGCCTGGCGCCCGCTGGGCCAGGGCCAGCAGCTGGGCATCAAAATCCGGGTTCATCGCCATGTCCGGCCATTGCTTCCAGGCAATGGCCACGGCCCCAGGCACCTGTCCCACCCAGGCGCGTTCGGCATCGGTGCGCACGTCAACCAGCACGGCCTGCTGGTTTTGCACCCAGTGCCAGGCCAGGCGGGCACCAATATCACCGGCATAGCCATTGGCAGGCGCAATGGTCTGCTGTTCTGCGGTCAAGCTCATAGACACCTCTTCCAAAAATAGCGGGTAGACCCAGCCCCGCTATGCTGCCCGGTCCCAGGGCGGGGCCGGCATATCCTTCAGCTGCTGGCGCAGTGCGCGGTGGTCAGGCACCACCTCGGCCACGGTATCCCAAAAGCGGGGGCTGTGGTCCATCACCCGCAAATGCGCCAGCTCATGGGCCACCACATAGTCGATCACGGCCGGCGCATAGTGCATCAGCCGCCAGTTCAGCCGGATCGAGCCATCGGACTTGGCACTGCCCCAGCGCGTCTCGGCACTCGAGAGGCGCAAGCTGGTGTAGTGCACGCCCAGCAGCGGCGCAAAATGCGCCAGCCGCGCCAAAAAATGCTGGCGCGCGCTCTGGATGAACCAGGCCTGCACCAGATCGCGAATCTGTGTGCGCCCCGCACTGGGCGGCAGCGCCAGATAGAGGCGCGAGGGTGAGTCCGGCGCCTCTTCCTCGACCCGCCAGACCGCCCCGGAGCGCGCCACGCGCTGCTCGCTGTCGACCACCAGCTGCAGCGGCTGGCCCAGAAAAGGCAGGCTCGCGCCATCTTCCCAGCGGATGCTGGCGCTCAGGCTGCTGGCGCGGCGCTGCTGCATCTCGGCGATCTTGCGCACGATCCAGCCGGCCTTGTCCTGCAGCGCCTCGTCAATGCCCGGCTGCGTCACCCAGCGCGGCGCGCGCACCACCAGGCCGTCCTCACTGACCACAAACCCAATACTGCGCCGCTTGGCACGCTGGAGCAAGTAGGCCACCCGCTGGCCCTGCAACAGAATGCTGCGGTTGGCCACAGGATGGGCCTGCAAGGAGGCCGGCGCTGCGGGGGCGGCAGGGGCTGTTGGCCTGGCGGCGACCGGCACAGGCACAGGCACAGGCACAGGCACAGGCACAGGCACAGGCACAGGCACAGGCACAGGCACAGGCACAGGCACAGGCACAGGCACAGGCACAGGCACAGGCGCTGGAGGCGCTGCGGCAGCAGGCGCGGGCGCCAGCACAGGCTGGGCATCAGCGACCGCCACAGCCGCAGGAGCAGGTGGTGATGGCCGCACAGCGGCAGTCGGCTCGCTGCGCTCCCACAGATCCAGCGCCATCTGCACCAGGCGGCGGACATCAACCATGGCAGCTCCCCGCTCTGCGGCAGCAGTAGGTCAACAAGACACGCTCAGCGGCGGACACGGCAGTCTTTTTCCTTTATTTGGCAGCGGTACCCGGCTCGGCAGCGGCGGATGCTGCACCCACGGCCGCAGCGGGCGCCTGCAGCGCAGGCTTGCCCACATAGGCCTCGGGGTCCAGGCGGCGCATTTCGGACTCGATCCAGTACTCCACCTCGGCCATCAGCTCGTCGTGCTTGCGGCCCTTGCTGTCGATGGGCTTGCCGACCGACACATCGACAATGCCGGGCGTCTTGACAAAGGCCTTGCGCGGCCAGCATTTGGCCGACGTCACCGCAATCGGCACCACCTGGGCACCGGTCATGATGGCCAGGCGCGTCGCGCCGGTCTTGTATTCGCCGCTTTCACCACGTGCAATGCGTGTGCCCTCGGGGAACATGATCACCCAGATGCCCTGGCCCAGCAGGCGCCTGCCCTGCTCCACCACCTTGTGAAAGGCGCGGCTGCCATCCTTGCGGTCGATATGGATCATGTCCAGGCTGCCAATGGACCAGCCAAAGAAAGGAATCTTCAGCAGTTCCTTCTTGAACACATAGGCCAGCGGTGTGGGCATGATGGCCGGCATCAGAAAAGTCTCGAAGGTCGACTGGTGCTTGCACAGCAGCACCACACCCTTGTCACTGCCGGGCTGGCCGGCCACTGGCAGATTCTCCATACCCTGGGTGCGAACCCGGATGCCGCAGAACCAGCCGGCGCTGTCTGCCGACAGCTTGAGCCAGCGGCGCGCCACTGCATAGCGGGCCTGGCTGCTGGCACCGCAGACCCGCAGCAGCAAGATGGTCAGGGTATAGGGAATGACCGTCAGGCCCATAAAGAGCGTGTGCAGTATCGAGCGGAGCAGTGGCATGGATCAAGTAAAAAAGGCAGAAGGACGCAACAAGCCTGGCCCCTTGCTGGCGATGGCCAGCGGGCCCAGCCTGGAGCCGCAAACCAGCGCAGCTGCATCGCACAGTGCGCCGAAGGCTGCTGCAAAAATTTCGACCCACGCCATGCAAAACAGCGCTGCGCAGGCGTGGTTGGCGCTAAATCATATCGGAAGCCAAGGCCCCCGGTCCGCGGCCTGTGCACGAACCTGCATCCAGCAACCGTATAAGCCCAGCACAAAACGCCAATTTCTGAATCACATCAAAGAATTGCAGTGGATAACTCAGCTAATTGGCGAAAAAATGTGGATAAGCGACGATGGGCTGCGCGCCCGCTCGGCGCGGTACCCGGCACCGGAGCAAGCACTTATGCACACAATGTGGAAAGCAGACCCTCTAGCACAATATCCTGGCTCTATCGACAACATTGCCAGATCACAAAACATAACTCAATGAAAGATATAAATAAAAAAATTTTGTCAGCCAATTCCACAAGCCAACTGACAATGTGTGGTAATTCCGATCCAGCGCAGAGCGCCGATATTTCAACAAAGTTATCCACAGAAATATAAGTCCCGTATTGATTTTTCTGAGGATTTGCCTTGTGTATAAGTTCTTTGGTTTCTCACAGGATTGCAGCCTTCCCCGCTTGCAATCAGGACAAACACCATACTGAGCGGCTCAGGCACCTCCACCGGGCCGGGGCCATGCGGTGCCACGCTAGTCGCTACACTCCAAGTTCCCGCGTCTCATTCCGCCCTCCCCTTGATTTTTCTGTCCATCGCCGTCCACACGCCCGCCTACAGTGCCATCAGCGCGGCCAGTGAGCTGCTGACCTACCAAGCCCCCCATGCACTGCCCGCTGGCAGCCTGGTGCGCGTGCCGCTGGGCAAACGCGAGGTGCTGGGCGTGGTCTGGGGCCCGGATACCGCATTTGCAGGCGACCCGGCCAAGATCAAACCGATCACCGCGGTACTGGAGGCGATTGCGCCATTGCCTGCAAGTTGGCTGCGTTTGGTGCATTTTGCAGCCCGTTACTACCAGCGCAGCTTGGGCGAGATGGCGATTACTGCGCTGCCACCCGCGCTGCGCGACCTCACGGTGGAGCAACTGACCCGCCGCCTCAAGCGCAAAAAGACGGCGATCGACAGCGATGTCGCCGCCGACCAGGCGCTGGCCTTGAGCCAGGAGCAAATGGAGGTTTGCGAACAAATAGACAAAAATGCCGGCCCCTTCCTGCTTTTTGGCAGCACCGGCAGCGGCAAGACCGAGGTCTACCTGCACCAGGCCGAGGCCTTGCTGGAGCGCGATCCCCAAGCCCAGGTGCTGGTGATGGTGCCGGAGATCAACCTGACGCCGCAGTTAGAGGCCCGCTTCCAGGCACGCTTTTCGGCCCGACTGGGCGAGAGCGCGGTTGTCAGCATGCACAGCGGCATGACGGCGCCCCAGCGCCTCAAAAGCTGGCTGGCTGCCCATACCGGCCAGGCACGCATCGTGCTGGGCACGCGCATGTCGGTGTTTGCCTCGCTGCCGCACCTGCGGCTGCTGATTGTCGATGAGGAGCATGACGCCAGCTACAAACAGCAGGAAGGGGCGCGCTACTCGGCGCGCGACCTGGCCATCTGGCGCGGCCATGACCTGCAGGCCCAGGTGATTCTGGGCTCGGCCACCCCCTCGCTGGAGAGCTGGTGGGCCAGCCGGCCGGCCCAGGGTGAGGATGCAGGCGGCCGCTACCTGCGGCTGGCCATGCCCAGCCGCATTGGCGCCGGTCAGATGCCGCGGCTGCGCCTGGTGGACATGCGCCAGCAGCCGCGCCAGGCGCTGTTCTCGCCCGCGCTGCTGCAGGCGATTACACAGCGGGTGGAGCGGGGCGAGCAGGCGCTGGTGCTGCTGAACCGGCGCGGCTTTGCGCCGGTGCTGTTCTGCGGCGACTGCGGCTGGAAAAGCGATTGCCCGCACTGCAGCGCGCACCAGGTGTTCCACAAGATAGACCGCACACTGCGCTGCCACCACTGCGGCTTCAGCCAGCGGGTGCCGCTGGCCTGCCCCAGCTGCGGCAACCCGGATATCCTGCCGCTGGGCAAGGGCACCGAGCAGCTGGAAGAGGCGCTCGAGCGCCTGCTGCGCAATGTGCAGCGGCCCGACGGGCAGCCGGCCCGCATTGCCCGCATCGATGCCGACACCACCAAGGCCAAGGGTGCGCTCGAAGAGAAGATGGCCGATATGCATGCCGGCGATGTCGATGTGCTGGTGGGCACACAGATGGTCGCCAAGGGCCATGATTTTCGGCGTGTGACCCTGGTGGCCGCCGTGCAGCCCGATGATGCGCTGATGTCCAGCGACTTCCGCGCGCCCGAACGCCTGTTCTCGCTGCTGCTGCAGGCGGCTGGCCGCGCCGGACGCGATGCGGCTTACGTGGCCGCCCAGGGCAGCGCCGTCGAGATGTGGCTGCAGACCCAGCAGCCCGAGCATGCCGTCTACCAGGCCCTGCGCCAGTGGGACTACAGCGGCTTTGCCGCCCAGCAGCTCAAGGAGCGGCGCGATGCGGCCATGCCGCCCTTTGCCCACCAGGCCATCATCCGCGCCGATGCAAGGTCCCAGCAAGAGGCCCAGGCCTTTTTGCGCGCCGCCTCCGAGCTCGCCCACAGCCAGCAGCTGCTGGACGGCAGCGAAGTCTTTGTCTACCCGCCGATTCCGCTGTCCATGCAGCGCGTGGCCAATGTGGAGCGCGCCCAGATGCTGATCGAGAGCCCCTCACGCAAGGCCTTGCAGCAGTTTCTGCGCGCCTGGCAGCCTTGCCTGCACTGGTTGCGCGCGCATCCGGAGCACAAGGGCCTGGTGCGCTGGCTGGTCGATGTGGACCCCCAAGCTATCTAGACCAACCAGGTCACCGCCGCCGAAAAGCTGACAAAGGCCAGCGCCGTGCTGACCAGGATGATGTGCGCAATGCGGCCATTGTGGGCGCCATAGCGCCCGGCCAGCAAGGTAACATTGCTGGCACTGGGCAGCGCAGCCACCAGCGCAACGACCAGCAGCGCAAACGGCTGGACCGGCAGGCCCGCAGCCATGGCGGCATGGCCCAGGCCCAGCACCAAGAGCGGATGCACAAAAAGCTTGACCAGCGCCAGCGGCACATAGCTGGCGGGGGCAGCATATTCCGCCTCCACCATCTTGGAGCGGGCCAGCACGGCGCCCACAGCAAACAGCGCCACCGGCGTGGCAGCGCTGCCCAGCAGGCCGGCGGTCTGGTCCAGCGGCTGGGGCAGCGTCCACTCCATGAACGAGGCCAGCGCGCCCAGCAAGATGGCCCAGGGCATGGGGTTGGTGAGCACGCCTTTGAGCGCCTTGAGCAGCGCCGCACGTGCATTGCCTGCGGCCCCATCCATGCGCGACAGCGCCAGGCACAGCGACGTGGTGAACACCATGTCGACCAGCATGGTGACAATGGCCGGGCCGGCCGCGGCTTGACCCAGCAGCGCAACCAGCAGCGGCAAGCCCATGAACCCGGTATTGGGAAAAGCGGTCACCAGCGCGCCAAAAGCGCTGTTGTTCCAGTCCATGCCGCGCAGGCGCGAGGCCGCCACGCAGCCCGCGACCAGCAACAGCTGGCACAGCACATAGAGCAGCAAGATGGGCAGGTTCATCAACTGCGCAAAGGGCAGCGATGAGCCCGCTTTGTACAGCATGCAAGGCAGTGCGAAATACAGCACAAAGGCATTCACGCCCGCAATCGCGGGCAGCGGAAAAATGCCGCGCCGCGTGGCCACAAAGCCGCACAGAACCAGCGCAAAAAACGGAAAGGTGACTTGGAAGACGGACAGCACGGCTCGATTGTGCCCAGAATGCGCCAGCGCAGATGTAGCGCGAGGGACCGGCACTGGTTGGCGCGGCCCATAAAAGAAAAGACCGGCCATGCGCATGGCCGGTCTTGCAAGGCAGGGATCTGGCCGAAACCCGGATCAGTGCCTACAACGACCTGAAAATCTCAGATCGTCACCAATTTCTCGACTTCCGCGCATTTGCGCCGGGCCAGCGCCAGGTTGCTGCGCTGCTTGTCCAGCACCAGGTACAGGAACAGGCCTTCCTTGAGCGCCACCGGGCGGATGATGTGGTACTGCGAGCCCAGGGTGATCAGAATGTCATCGATGGAATCTTGCAGACCCAGCGACTTCATGGTCTTGAGCTTGGCCCGCACGACCTCGGTGTTGCCAGCGGCTGCCAGCTCCAGGTCCAGGCCCGATCCGGCACTGCCCAGAAGCATGCCGCTGCCACTGTCCACCAGCGCGGCGCACATGGCGCCCTCCACCGTCAAAAGTTGCGTCAACGTGTCTTGAACCGAAGCCATCTCACTCCCCCTTCACACACTGGCGGTTTATCGTTGCTGCGCCATGCGGCCAGTGCGGCGCATACGCAGCTCTCCCACAACAAGATGCCGGCCGCAGCCAGACTTGCCATCAGACTTTGTTCATCTCCGCGCCCACTTCGGCCGCTGCCCACAGCACGCGGCCCAGGATCGCATTGGTATCGAGCACCATGCACAGAATGCAGGGGAACTCCGAGGTGACCGACTGGAACACGACCACGCCGCTCTCGGTCTCGAACGTCAGGCGCTTGCAACCGGTGTGGTTGATCTCTCGCCCCACCGCACGTGCCATCGCCATCAGGGAGCCGGCCATGGCCGACAGGCGGTTGAGCTGCAGCTCGCTGTTCGTGCGCAAGGACGCAATTTCAAATCCATCGGGCGTGCTCAGCAGTGCCACACGCACGCCATCAACAGGACCAATAAGCTTATCAAGCGCCTGCTGGCCTGCCTTGACGACTTGGGCAGGGATCAGAGGTTGTGATGCAGTCATGAATTCTCGCTTTGCAGAGACAGCATGGAAACAAGTACGCTCATCGCATCCAGCAGCTGCCCACGGTCGCGCGGGTCCGCTTCCAGAACGGGAATCACCCCATGGCCAGCAGAATACACGCCTTGGGCGAATGTTTCAATTTGTTGTGTTGTGGCCGGGCGTGCGCTCAGCACCAGCGTGACAGGTGGCTGGGGGAGTTGCCCGATCTCGTCGAGGATATGGTTGGTCTCGGCCAGGCTGGTCGGACTGTTCACATCGGTCATGATGAACACCCCCATCGATACCGACAGCACCCACTGGCGCACAAAGCTGAAACGCTCCTGGCCCGGGCAGCCGCAGATCTGCACCACCTCACCGCCGCCCAGATCGATCTCGCCAAACTCGGTGCCGACCGTGGTGAGTTCCTTGCTGTGGGCCGCCAGATCGAGGTTGCGGACATCGGAGCTGGACATCAGCGCACCGCACAGCGAACGCACGGCGGTGGTCTTGCCAATGCCCATGGGCCCGCACAGCGCAATGCGCGGCATCTTGTGCGGCCCGACTCCGCCTGATTCTTGATTCATCCCGGCTTACCTCCCCCTCGTATCCATCGGCCCAAACGGCTGAGCAAACCTTTGGAGTGTAGCGGCTCGCGATGGTGGGAGGGGGAAGAAGCAGCGGAAATGACAGGCATGGCCACGCCGCGCAGCACGCCGCGGCGGCCCAGCTCGACCAGGAGACCACGGGCCAGCGTGTTGTCCAGCCCGCTGTGCAGGCACAGCTGGGCGATGGAGACCGGTTCGCGCGAAAGCAGCGCCAGCGCGCGGATGCAGGGGCCGGTATTGAAGGGCGCGCCCACCGACACCCAGGACTTGAGCTGGTAGCGGAACTCCTGGCGCGCAGCTTGCGCAGGCTGTGCAGCAGCCCGCTCCGATTCATGGCGGATGACCTTGTTGCGCGCATCCCAGTCGAGCAGAAAGACCGCTGCGCGGTCGAACATGTCGATCAGGTCGCTCAAGGTGTAGTCTGCCTCCAGGCGACCGACCCAGCTTGCCCCGTCGAGCATGGCGGTCTTCACCTGCCCGATGCAGACCACGCAGGGTGCCTTGCCCAGCGACGAGATGGCATCAGCCATGCCCTGGTCCAGCACAATCAGCTGAGCGCGGTCACGCGGTACCTCTTTCCAGGGAAGCACCGATTTGCGTGAGGCCACGCCATACAGCGGCGCAAAGCGGTTGCGGCTGCTGGGGGTCAGCAATTCTGCGGAAATACCGGCGGTCTGCATGGCGATAATTTCACACTCTTATTGGCTTAATTAATAGGGTTTGCCACTTAGCCGCAGCAATGCTATCGGCATTCTAAAAGCTTGCCTGCCAGACGCAAGTGTTTATTCGGGGGTTTTACCATCTGCTCTACATTCATTGACAATTTCAAAGATTCTGTGGTTTTTTGTGTAAGCAAACATGTAAAAGCCAAAGTCCTGAATCTGCAGATGGCTGCCGTTGCGGCTATTCTTCTGCGCTCTCCTTCCTGATCTGCAAAGGTTCTTTCGCCACCATGGCCGCTGGTCTCAATCTCGCCCAATTACAAGCTGTGCACTACACCCAGGGACCTTGCCTGGTGCTGGCCGGTGCCGGATCGGGCAAGACCCGGGTGATCACCCACAAGATTGCCCGCCTGATCGAGACCGGCATGGCGCCGCGCAAGATTGCGGCCATCACCTTCACCAACAAGGCTGCCTCCGAAATGCGCGAGCGCGCCAAGAGCCTCATCGGCCGCCAGGCCAAGGATGTGCTGGTTTGCACCTTCCATGCGCTGGGCGTGAAGATGGTGCGCGAAGATGGCCATGTGCTCGGGCTCAAGCCCCAGTTCAGCATTCTGGACAGCGACGATGTGGTCGGCATCCTCAGGGATGCGGCTGGCGGCACTGCCGATGTGGCCACCGCCCGCCAGTGGCAGTGGACCATCAGCAAGTGGAAAAACATGGGCCTCGACTACAAGGAGGCGCTGGCCCAGGCCGCCGATGACAACGAGCGCGCCATTGCCGTGCTGATGCAGCGCTACGACGAGCGGCTGACCGCCTACCAGAGCGTGGACTTTGACGACCTGATCGGCATGCCGCTGCGCCTGCTGCGCGACCACCCGGAGGTCCGTGCCAAGTGGCAGGCCAACCTGGGCCATGTGCTGGTCGACGAATACCAGGACACCAATGCCACCCAGTACGAGCTGCTCAAGCTGCTGGTGGGCGAGCGCGGCCATTTGACCGCCGTGGGCGATGACGACCAAAGCATCTATGGCTGGCGCGGCGCCACCTTGGACAACCTCAAGAAGCTGCCGGTCGACTACCCCCAGCTCAAGGTGATCAAGCTCGAGCAGAACTACCGCTCGACCAGCGCCATCCTGCGCGCGGCCAACAATGTGATCCAGCCCAACCCCAAGCTGTTTCCCAAGACCTTGTTTTCCGAGCTGGGCGAGGGCGAGCCGGTGCGCATCGTCGATTGCGACTCCGAAGAGCACGAAGCCGAGCGCGCCGTCGCCCGCATCCTGAGCCTGCGCGCAGCGGCCAACCCGCCGCCGGACTGGAAGAACTTCGCCATCCTCTACCGCGCCAACCACCAGGCCAAGCCTTTCGAGAAGGCGCTGCGCAAGGCCAATGTGCCCTACAAGGTATCGGGCGGCACCAGCTTTTTTGACCGCGCCGAAATCCGCGACCTCTGCGCCTGGTTCCGGCTGTGGATCAACAACGATGACGACCCGGCCTTTCTGCGCGCCATCACCAACCCCAAGCGCGGCATCGGCCACACCACCCTGGGCCGCCTGGGTGAATTCTCCAAGGCCCACCGCTGCAGCATGTTTGGTGCGCTGTTCAACGCCATGCTCGAAGACGCGATGCCTGCGAAGGGCCGCGAAAGCCTGCTGGAATTTGGCCGCTATATCAACGACCTGGAATACCGCGCCCGCCAGACGCGCGGTGCCGAAGAATCGCTGGCCTTCCTGCTCGACTGGCTCAAGGAGATCGGCTACGAGCAGCATTTGTATGACGCCGAAGACAGCGAGAAGGTCGCCGCCGCCCGCTGGACCAATGTGCTGGAGTTCTGCGACTGGATGGCCCAGCGCGCCGGCGGCCAGACCACGACAGCGGCCGACACGACGACGGTGAGCGAGTCCAAGAGCCTGCTCGAAGTCTCGCAGACCATCGCCCTGCTCTCGACCATCAGCGAGCGCGAAAAGGAGCAGGACATGGTGATCCTGTCCACCTTGCATGCCAGCAAGGGCCTGGAGTGGCCGCATGTGATGCTGATCGGCGTCAACGAAGGGCTGCTACCTTTCAAGCTCGACGACGATGACGGGCGCCAGCAAAAGGTCAGCGACGACACCGCGCAGCGCCTGCAGGAAGAGCGCCGCCTGATGTACGTGGGCATCACGCGGGCCCAGCGCTCGCTGGCCGTCAGCTGGACCAAGCGGCGCAAGAAGGGCCGTGAGCTGGTCTCGGCCCTGCCCAGCCGCTTTATTGCCGAGATGGGCCTGGACAGCAGCACCGCCCGCGAAGACCCGCGCGAAAAACTGCGCCAGCTGCGCGAAGAGTTCGCGCGCAAGGCCCAGAGCACCGCCGCCGCCAGCCCTGATCCCCTCTGACTATCCATGACCAAGACCCTGATCCTGACCGCCTTGTGCGCTGCACTGGCCAGCGCCTGCACCAGCACCCCCGCCCCCCGCCCTGCCTGCCCCAGCGCGCTGCAGATGGAGCAGCCCGAGCTGCTGGGCCACTGGCAGGCCGAGCTGCCCGGCCTGCCCGGGCCCGTCACCCTGCAGCTGGCCCCCCACCCCGAATGGAACGGCACCGTCAAGGGCCAGATCCAGCGGCCCGGCAGCAGCGCCATCGTCGTCGGTGATGTGGACAAGGGCAAGCTGACGATGGAGGAGTCGACCGATGGCAAAAAAGTCTCGGGCACCTGGCTGGGCGAGGTGGTCGACGGCAGCTGTGGCCGAGAAATCCGGGGCGAATGGTTGGATGCGAACGACAACAGCCACGCCTTCGTCATGCGCAAGCCATCGAAAACCCCGCAATAGCCGCAATAATGGGCATCGGCGCAGCCGTCACCGCCACGCCCCTAACTCCCTTCTCGACCATGACAACTTCGAAATTTCTGCGCTCGCCAGCCCCGCTGGCGGCGAGCCTGCTGATGGCCGGTCTGCCGCTGGGCAGCTTCGCGCAAACGCCCGCCGCTGCCAGCGGCTCGGCGGCCACGGTGTGGCAGCAATGCACAGCGCTCAGCGACGGCACCGCCCGCCTGGCCTGTTTTGACCAGTGGGCCCAGCAGCAGTCGCAGCAGCCCCTGGTCAGCCAACAGGCGCAGCCAGTGGCCGCCGCGCCTGCCGCCTCGGCCAACGCGATGGTGGGCCTGACCCCACCGGCGGGCGCACTGGCCGCCGCCGATGTACCGGCCCCCATCGGTGGCTGCCGCAATGACGGCTACACCGAGATGTCCCGCTTCTGGGAGCTGGAAGCGGGCACCGACTGCGGCACCTTCAGTTTCCGTGGCTACCGCCCCCTGTCGGTGTCGGTGGCTGTTGGCGACAAGGTCAACCGCCAGCCGACCTCGCTCAACCCCGTCAATGCAGCAACGACCGAGACCGACTACCAGCGGCAGGAAATGCGCATCCAGCTGTCGGTGCGCACCAAGCTGGCGCAAAACCTGCTGACCGATCCGAATGGCAAGCTGCGTGATTCGCTGTGGATCGGCTACACCGGCCTGTCCTACTGGCAGGTGTTCAACTCGGACCTCTCGCGCCCCTTCCGCACGACCGACCACCAGCCCGAGATCTTCTATGTCTACCCGACCACCGCCCAGCTGCCCTTTGGCTGGCGCTGGCGCTACAGCGGCATTGGCCTGGAGCACCAGTCCAACGGCCAGAGCGACCCGCTCTCGCGCAGCTGGAACCGTACCTACCTGATGACCGGGTTTGAGCTGGACAACCGCTGGCAGCTGCAGGCCAAGATCTGGCACCGCATCAACGAGAGCGCGGAAGACGACAACAACCCCAATATCCAGAACTACATCGGCCGCAGCGAGCTGAAACTGGGCTGGAACGTCAACCAGCGCAACTGGATGGGCGTGACCGCACGCGGCTCGCTCAACGGCCATGGCAAGGGCTCGGGCCGCGTCGAATGGATGCACACCTTGGGTGATGGCTGGATGGGCGGCAAGAGCAACCTGCGCCTGCATGCCCAGCTCTTCCACGGCTATGGTGACAGCCTGATCGACTACAACTACAAGCGGACGGTGTTCTCGCTGGGCTTCAGCCTGCTGGACTTTTGAGCGCCACGACCACAACCCTTGAAACGTCGTTGCCTGGCCGGCCGCGCCAAGCCTTGCCGTACTACCGTACTGTCTGCGGCTTGACGCCTGGTCGGGGGCGCCCAGCCTCAAACGCAAACCTTCGGTTTGCTGGGTCGTGCTCGCGGCTTCTACGGGACGTCTGCTCAGCAGACGTTTCCCGTTTCCCAATAGGATCTTCAGGCAGAAAGCCGCAGCAGGCGCTGGCACAGATCCGACTGCGGATCCTCCAGCCCATGGAGCACCGAGAAATGGTCGCAGCCGGGCAGCGCCGCCTGCTCGGCCACATTGCCCGCCGCCTGCCAGGCGCTGTGCATCAGCAGCGACTGGCGCTCAAACTCGCTTTGTTCGCGCCCGCCCCAGACCAGGTGCATGGGGGTGGCGCAGCGTCTGGCCGCAAACGCGGGTGAGTTGCGCGCAACCAGCCCGTCATCGAGCTGGATCAGCGGCTGCAGGTAACTGTAGCGCAGCGGCGTGATATCGTAGAGGCCGCTGATCAGCAGCGCGCCGCGCAGCGGGTCATCGGGCAGGCCATAGTCGCGCTCCCAGGGCGTTTGCAGGCACATCGCGCCCAGTTGGCCACCGGCAGAATGCCCGCCCACCACCACCCGCGCCGGGTCGCCGCCATAGGCCTCGATATGGCGCAGTACCCAGGCCAGGCTGGCGCGGCACTGGCGCACGATTTCGTCGATGCTCACCTGCGGGCACAAGGCATAGTTCACCACCACGGTGCAAAAGCCCAGCGCCTGCGGGCCGAAGGCGACGCAGCTGAACTCCTTGGAGGTATTGGCCCGCCAGTAGCCGCCATGCAGATAGACAAACACGGGCGCTGCCGCGCCGCCTGCGGCCGGGTAGATGTCCAGGGTCTCGGCCAGAGTCGGGCCAAACGGCACATCCAGAACGCAGCGCAGCCCCCTACGCGCCTGGGCACTGCGCTCGGCAAAATGCTGGCGCGCGGCGGCCGGGTCGGCCACCGGGCGCAGCGGGTCGTACTGCGCATCAATCTGCGACTGCGATTCAAAATCGCGGTACAGCTTGAAAAGCCGGGGACCAGCCATGGCCGGGTCAGCCGGCATCGGGCACCACGGCGGTGACCTCGATCTCCACCTTGGCGCGGTCCTCGATCAAGGCCACGACCTGCACCGCCGTCATCGCCGCGTTGAAGCTGCCGATCAGCTCGCGGTAGGCCTTGCCGATCTCCGCCTGCTGGGCCATATAGGCCTCTTTGTCGGTGATGTACCAGGTCATGCGCACGATATGCTCGGGCCGGGCGCCGCCCTCTTCGAGCACCGCCACAATGTTCTGCAGCGCCTGGCGCACCTGGCCGGCCAGTTCATCGGTGTGGAACACCCCTTGCGCATCCCAGCCGATCATGCCGGCGACAAAAATCTGCCGGCCGCTGACCATGACGCCATTGGCATAGCCCTTGGGCCGGGGCCAGCCCTGGGGAAGTAGTACTTGCATGAGACGATTCCTTCTAAAAACCAAGCATTATTGAAAGCGCTCACCGGCCAGCCAGGCCGCCATGCGGCGGTGGATGGCGGCCGGTATGCGAATGGCTTCATGGCTGTCCAGGCTGGTGAACACCAGCGCCTGGTGGGCCAGTGCTCGCACCTGGCCGTCGTCACCCACACAGCGCAGCGCCAGCTGCAGCGAGCGGCTGCCCAGCCGCAGCACGGCCAGCTCCAGCTGCACCGCATCGCCCATGCGGGCAATCGCCCGAAAGTCGCAGGCCAGGTGCACGATCGGCAGACCCGTGCGTTCGGGCCCCAGCATCTGGGCATAGGGGTAGTGCAGCGCCTGGTTGAACCAGTCCTCCACCAGCGACTGGAACAGCACCAGGTACTGCGGATAAAACACAATGCCGGCCGGGTCGCACTGCGCAAAACGGATGCCGGTGGCCACGCGAAAAACGGGGCCGGTCTCGGGCCAGGTCAAGGCTGCCATGTCAGACCCCGATATAGCGCTGCCACAGCGCGGGCTGCGCCTCCAGCTGCGCCGAGCTGCCCTGCCATACCACCTGGCCGCGCTCGATCAGCGTGTGCTGGTCGGCCAGCGCCATCAGCCGCTTGACGTATTTGTCGATCACCAAAATCGCCTGGCCCTGCGCGCGCAAGGCCGCCAGGCATTGCCAGATCTCCTCGCGGATCAGCGGCGCCAGGCCCTCGGTGGCCTCGTCCAGAATCAGCAGATGCGGGTTGGTCATCAGCGCCCGGCCAATGGCCAGCATCTGCTGCTCGCCGCCCGAGAGCCGGTTGCCGGGGTTGCCGGCGCGCTCGGCCAGGCGCGGGAACAGCTGGTAGACACGGTCGAGCGACCAGGGGTTCTCCGAGGCATTGCGGTTGGCCGCAAAGGCCTGCAGGTTTTCCTGCACCGTCAGGTTGGCAAAGATCTGCCGGCCCTCGGGCACCACGGCCATGCCCATGCGCGCAATGCGGTCGGCGGGCAGGTGCTCGATGCGCTCACCCCGAAACCGCACGCTGCCCGCCGATGCCGGTGTCATGCCCAGGAGGCTGCGCACCGTCGTGGTCTTGCCCATGCCATTGCGCCCCAGCAAGGTCGCGACCTCGCCCGCCGCCATGCGCAGATGCATGCCAAACAGCACCTGGCTGCTGCCGTAGCAGGTCTCCAGTGCATCCACTTCCAGCAAATTGCTCATCAGGCGGCCTCCTCTGCAGCTTCATCGCCCAGGTAGGCACGCCGCACATCCGGGTTGCGCCGAATCTCATCGGGCGTGCCCGTCGCAATCACCTTGCCAAATACCAGCGTCGAGATGCGGTCGGCCAGCCGGAAGACCGCGTCCATGTCGTGCTCGACGAGCAGGATCGTCGTGTCCTGGCGCAGCTGCAGCAGCAGCTGCACCATGCGCTCGGATTCGTCCGGGCCCATGCCCGCCATCGGCTCATCGAGCAGCAGCATGCGCGGCCGCGTGGCCAGCGCCAGTGCCACCTCCAGCTGGCGCTGCTCACCGTGCGCCAGCAGGCCCGCCGTTTGCTGCAACTGGGCGGCCAGGCCTACGCGCTCGGCCACCTCGGCCGCCTGCGCATAGCGTGCGCTTTCGCTGCGTGCCGGGCGCCAAAAGCGCCAGCTCGATCCATCGCGTGCCTGCACGCCCAGTGCAATGTTCTCCAGCACCGTCAGGCGCTTGAAGATGCTGGTGATCTGGTAGGAGCGCACCAGGCCGGCCTGCACCCGCGCGGGCATGGGCTTGCGCTCCATGGCCTCACCGGCAAACAGGATCTGGCCCGCATCGGATGCCAGCGCGCCCGACAGCTGGTGGATCAAGGTCGTCTTGCCCGCGCCGTTCGGCCCGATCAAGGCATGGATCTGGCCGGCCTGCACCGCAAAGCTGGCATGGTCGGTGGCGGTGAGGCCACCAAAGCGCTTGACCAGGTTCTGCACCTGCAACAAAGGGGTTGGCATCTTGGCCGTGCTCATCGCTTGCTCCACATGCCGCGCCGCAGGCTCAGCAAACCATTGGGTGCCACCAGCACCACGATCAGCAGCACGGCGCCCAGGCCCAGCTGCCAGTGCACCGTATAGGCGGCCAGCACTTCTTCGAGCAGCAGGAACACCGCCGCGCCCAAGAGGCCCCCATACAGATGGCCGACACCGCCGAGGATGACCATGATCAGCAGGATGCCCGACTGGGTCCACTGCAGCATGCCGGGGCCGACAAAGCTGCCCTGGTTGGCCAGCATCGCGCCGGCCAGGCCAGCAAAGGCTCCGGCCAACGTGAAGGCCACGAGCTTGTAGCGGTAGACCGGAAAGCCGATGGCCTGCATGCGGGTCTCGTTCTCCTTGATGGCCTGCAGCACATGGCCAAAGCGCGCATTGAGCACGCGCGCCATCAGCAGCAGGCTGGTGCTGACCAGCGCCAGCACCACATAGTAGAAGGTCGCATCCTGGCCCAGATCCAGACCCAGCCCGATATCCGAGCGGCTGGGCAGCGACAGCCCGTCATCACCGCCCAGCGATTTGAACGACATGATCAGGTAGTACAGCATCTGCGCAAAGGCCAAGGTGATCATGATGAAGTACACGCCCTGGGTGCGCAGACTGATCGCGCCCACCAGCAGCGAGAAGGCCGCGCCCATCAGCATGGCCAGCGGCCAGGCCAGCCAGGCCGAGGTAATGCCCTGCTGCATCAGCAGGCCCACGGTGTAGGCACCCAGGCCGACAAAGGCCGCATGGCCAAAGCTCACCATGCCGCCAAAACCGAGGATGAAGTTGAGGCTGGCAGCGGCCAGGCCAAACACCAGCACACGGCTGGCCACGCCGATGTAGAAATCCTCACCCGTCGCCTGGGCGATCAGCGGAAAGGCAATCAGCAGCGCGAGCAAAGGCAGCACCAGCCGGGGCTGCAGCCGGTGGTCGAAGACGCTGGGCTGCGTGGCCCGTATCGCCTGCGCAGCGGCGGGTTGGGGGGCGGATGTGTCAGTCATGGGCGGGGAACAGACCTTGGGGTTTGGTGAAAAGCACGGCAGCCATCAGCACATAGATCAGCACCGAGGCCACGGCAGGGCCAGCGTTGGCTGCTACCTCGGGCCCCATGGCCTTGTCAAACAGCAAGGGCACCAGGGTGCGGCCGGCGGTATCGACCAGACCCACCAGCAAGGCGCCCATCAGCGCGCCCCGGATCGAGCCAATGCCGCCAATGACGATCACCACAAAGGCGAGGATCAGAATGCTCTCGCCCATGCCCACCTGCACCGCCAGCAGCGGGCCCAGCATGCCGCCCGCCACCGCACACAGCGCAGCGCCCAGCGCAAACACCAGCGTGAACAGCCGGCGCACATTGGCGCCCATGGCAGTCGCCATCTCGCGGTTGGCCGCGCCCGCGCGCACCTGCATGCCAAAGCGCGTGCGGGTCACCAGGAGCCACAGCAGTAGCGCCACGGCCAGGCCCACGCCAATGATCAGCAGCCGGTAGGCCGGGTAGGAAAAACCATCCATCAAGGTCACCGGCCCGGCCAGCGCGGCGGGCGGGTTGAGCATCAGCGGCTGCGCGCCCCAGATGATGCGCACGATCTCGTTGCTCATCAGCAAGATGGCAAAGGTGCCCATCACCTGCGACAGGTGGTCACGGTGGTAGAGGCGGCGCAGGATCGTGTATTCCAGCAGCACGCCCACCAGCACCGTGGCCAGCACCCCCAGGCCCAGGCCCAGCCAGAACGAGCCGGTCGCCTGGCTGAGGCTGGCCACCAGGTAGGCGCCGATCATGTAGAGCGAGCCATGGGCCAGGTTGATCATGTCCATGATGCCGAACACGAGGGTCAAGCCGGCGGCCAGCAGGAACAGCATCAGGCCGAACTGCAGGCCGTTGAGCATCTGCTCAAGAATCAGGATGGTGTTCATCGATCAGGAGGGCATCTTGCAGTCTTTGACGTAGGCATCCTGGTGGTTCTTGAACACCGTGCCCACCGTGCGGTTGGTCAGCTTGCCCTGCGCATCCTTGCTCACCACGCGCAGGTAATAGTCCTGCACCGGGAAATGGTTGCTGTTGAACTTGAAGCTGCCGCGCACCGACTCGAACCTGGCCGCCTCGATGGCCTTGCGCAAGGCCGCCTTGTCATCGAGCTTGCCCTTGACATCGCGCACCGCCGCGTCCATCAGGCGGGCGGCGTCATAGCCGTGCGAGGCGTAGAGCGAGGGGTTGCGGCCAAACTCCTTCTGGAAGTCGGCGACGAATTTCTTGTTCGCGGCATTGTCCAGGTCATGCGCCCACTGCGAGGTGTTGAAGGTGCCCAGCATCGAGTCACCCACCGCGCGGATCACGTCCTCATCGGCCGAGAAGCCCGGGGCATACAAGGTGATGTCCTTGGACAGGCCGGCACCGACAAACTGCTTGATGAAGTTCACGCCCAGGCCACCGGGCAGAAAGATGTAGACGCCATCGACCTGGGCCGCACGCATCTTGGAGATCTCGGCGCCATAGTCCAGCTGGCTCAGCGAGGTATAGGTCTCCATGCCGATCTCGCCCTTGTAGAAGCGCTTGAAGCCGGCGATCGAGTCCTTGCCTGCGGGGTAGTTGGGCGCGATCAGCGCCACGCGCTTGAAACCCTTGTCCTGCATGGTCTGGCCCGCTGCCTCATGCAGCGCATCGTTTTGCTGCGAGACATTGAAGAAATACGGGTTGCACTGGGCGCCCGCGTACTGCGAGGGGCCGGCATTGGGGCTGATGAAAAAGGTCTTGTTCTGGAACGCGGCCGGGCCCACGGCCAGCATCACGTTGGAGAACACGGTGCCGGTCATGAAATCCACCTTGTCACGCTTGAGCAGGCGCTCAGCCGTCTGCTTGGCCACCTCGGGGTTTTGCTGGTCATCGACCACCACCACCTCGGCAGGCAGGTTGCCGATCTTGCCGTTCATGTGCTTGACGGCCAGCTGGAAGCCATCGCGGATATCGGTGCCCAAACCGGCGCCGGGGCCCGACAAGGTGCTGAGCAACCCCACCTTGACCTGGTCGGCGGCACTGGCGCTGCTGGCGCACAGCAGCGCGATGGACAGACTTACAAGACTGCGATGCAAGAGATGAGGCTTCATGCTGGTTCCCTGGTTGAAGTACGTAAAAATTCGCCGAGCCGCTACTATGCCGGGCTGTGCAGCCGAAACCGTTGTAGTTTTCCCGTAGCCGTGCGCGGCAGCTGCGCGACAAACTCCACGGCCCGTGGGTATTTGTAGGGCGCCACCGTGCTTTTGACAAAATCCTGCAAGGTCTTGGCCATGTCCGCGTCCGCCACAAAGCCCGGGCGCAGCACCACAAAGGCCTTGACGATCTGGCCGCGCTCGCTGTCGGGCAGCCCGATCACCGCGCATTCGGCCACCGCCGCATGCGCGAGCAAGGCGTCTTCGACCTCCGGCGCGGCGATGTTGTAGCCCGAGGAGATGATCATGTCATCGGTGCGGGCCTGGTAATGAAAATAGCCGTCCGCATCCATCACATAGGCGTCACCCGTCAGGTTCCAGCCTGCGTGCACATACTGGGTCTGGCGGCTGTCGTTCAAATAACGGCAGCCGGTAGGGCCCTGCACCGCCAGCTTGCCCACCGTGCCGGCCGGCACTTCCTGGCCCTGATCATCAACCACCTTGGCGTGGTAGCCGGGCACCGCCCGGCCGGTGGCGCCGGGACGCGCCTCATCCTCGCGGTGCGAGATGAAGATGTGCAGCATCTCGGTCGAGCCAATGCCGTCGATGATCTCGATACCGGTCGCCTCTTTCCACAGCGCGCGGGTCGAGGCATTCAAGGCCTCGCCGGCCGATACGCATTTGCGCAGCCGCGTCTGGCGCAGCCGCTCGCCCTGCTGGGCCATCACGCGGTACGAGGTGGGCGCGGTGAACACCACGGTCGCGCCAAACTGCGCGATGCCATCGACCAGCTGTGCGGGCCCTGCTTTTTCCAGCAGCGCCATCGACGCACCAATCGCCATCGGGAACAGCACCTGCCCACCCAGGCCAAAGGTAAAGGCCAGTGGCGGGCTGCCGATAAACACATCATCGGGCGCAGCCCGCAGCACATGGCGCGGCCAGCAGGCGCAGACCGCCATGACATCGCGGTGGAAATGCATCGTGGCCTTGGGCACGCCCGTGGTGCCCGAGGTAAAGCCCAGCAGGCAGGTGTCGGTCGCCGCCGTCTGCACCGTGTCGAAATGCGGCGAGGCCTGGGCCATCAGCGGCTCCAGCGCCTGCGCTGCCGGCAGGCCACTGCCATTGAAGTACCGCACCGCCTGCAAGCGCGGGTTGGCCGCCTGCACCTCGGCCAGCTGCGCCGCATCGCACAGCGCATGGCTGACCTGGGCAATCTCGATGATGGTGCCCAGCTCCTTGGCGCGCAGCAGCGGCATCGCAGCCACCGCAATGCCGCCGGCCTTGACGACGGCAAACCAGCTCGCCACCATCATCGGGTTGTTGGGCGCGCACAGCAGCACGCGGTTGCCGGGCACCAGGCCCATCTGCGTGGTCAATACGTTGGCAATGCGGTTGGCCTGGGCCTGCAAGTCGGCATAGGTCCAGTGCACGCCCTGGGCCTGCAGGCACAGGCGCTCGCCCCGGCCCTCGGCCACATGGCGGTCCAGCAGCTCGGCGGCGCAGTTGAGGCGCTCGGGGAACTGCAGCTCGGGCAGCTCGAACAGGTAGTCGGGCTGCAACTCGGGCGGCGGCAAATGCGTGGCCGCAAAGCGGTCGGTATGCGCGGTATAGGGCGTGGCAGACATCTCGCAAACTCCAGACTGAAAGCGGAAACCGGAACCGGAATCCAGGTGCTAGGCAGAGCTCAAGGCGCAGCGGGCGCCACTTGTTTGAGCAGCTCGCGGGCGATGATGAGCTGCTGCACCTCGGTCGCTCCTTCGTAAATGCGCAGCGCGCGGATCTCGCGGTACAGGCGCTCGACCGGCTGGCCGCTGACAACACCCAGCCCGCCCCACATCTGCAGCGCTGCATCGATCACCTGCTGCGCGTTCTCGGTGGCGGTCATCTTGGCCATCGCCGCCTCGCTGGTCACGCTCTGGCCCTGGTCACGCTGCCAGGCGGCGCGGTAGGTCAGCAGCGCGGCGCTGTCGATCTGGGTGGCCATCTGCGCGAGCTTGGCCTGGGTGAGCTGAAAATCGGCCAGCACGCCCTGGAACATGCGGCGGCTGGTGGCGCGCTGCAAGGCCTCGTCCATCGCGCGGCGCGCAAAGCCCAGCGCGGCGGCGGCCACCGAGGTGCGGAACACATCCAGGGTGCGCATCGCCAGCTTGAAACCCTCACCGGCCGCGCCCATGCGATGGCTCGCCGGCACGCGGCAGCCGCTAAAGCGCAGCCGCGCCAGCGGGTGCGGCGCGATCACATCGATGCGCTCGGCAATCTCCAGGCCAGGCGTATCCGCATCCACGATCAGCGCCGAGATACCGCGCGCCCCCGGCGCCTCGCCGCTGCGCACAAACACCACATAAAAGTCGGCAATGCCACCGTTCGAGATCCAGGTTTTTTCGCCGTCGATGACATAGTGGTCACCGTCCAGGCGGGCCGCGCAGGCCATGGCGGCCACGTCCGAGCCGGCGTCGGGCTCGGACAGCGCAAAGGCCGCAATGGCCTCGCCCCGGGCCACCCGGCCCAAGTAGCGCGCCTTCTGCGCCTCCGTGCCCGCCAGGCTGATCGCGCCCGAGCCCAGCCCCTGCATCGCAAAGGCAAAGTCGGCCAGGCCGTTGTGGCGTGCCAGGGTTTCGCGGACCAGGCAGATGGCGCGGGTGTCGATTTGTGCGGCTACGCCGCCATGCGCCTCGCCGGCCACCGCATGGCGCAGCCAGCCCGCCTGGCCCAGCGCCTTGACCAACGCGCGGCAATCGCCGTCGGTGTCGCTGCTGTGCACATGGGCGACATGCTCGGCGGCCCAGGCATCGAGCGTCTGCGCCAGCTGCGCGTGGCGGGGCTCAAAAAACGGCCACTGCAGGTAACGGGTGTCGGCCATGTCAGTTCCCCTGGAATTGCGGCTTTTGCTTGGCCACAAAGGCCTCGTAGGCGCGCTTGAAGTCTTCGGTCAGCATGCAGATGGCCTGCGCCTGCGCCTCGGCCTCAATGGCCTGGTCGATGGTCATCGCCCATTCCTGGTGCAGCTGGGTCTTAGTGATGCCATTGGCAAAGCTGGGGCCCGCGGCCAGGTCAGCCGCCATCTGCTGGGCCTGCGCCAGCAGCGCTTCGGGCTCGGCCAGGCGGTTGAAAAAGCCCCAGCGCTCGCCCTCTTCGCCGCCCAGGCTGCGGCCGGTATAGAGCAGCTCGCTGGCCCGGCCCTGGCCGATGATGCGCGGCAAAAAGGCGCAGGCGCCCATGTCGCAGCCGGCCAGGCCCACGCGGTTGAACAGGAACGCCGTCTTGCTGCGCGCCGTGCCCAGGCGTATGTCCGAGGCCATCGCCATGATGGCGCCGGCGCCGGCACAGATGCCATCGACCGCCGCAATGATGGGCTGCGGGCAGGCCCGCATGGCCTTGATCAGCTCGCCGGTCATGCGGGTGAACATCAGCAGCTCGGGGGCCTTGAGGGCCACCAGCGGGCCGATGATTTCATGCACATCGCCGCCGGAGCAGAAATTGCCGCCCGCGCCCACCAGCACCACGGCCTTGACATCCTGCGCCCACTTCAGCCGGTGGAACAGGTCGCGCAGCTCGGCATAGGAATCAAAGGTCAGCGGATTCTTGCGCTCGGGCCGGTTGAGCGTGATCGTTGCCACGCCGGCATGGACCTGCCACAGAAAATGCCGGGCCTGGTAGCCGGCCAGCTGCTGGTGGTTGCCCGCCACCAGCGCGGGGTCAATGGTGTATTCGCTCATGCCTGCCTCCACAAATTCGGGGTTCACATCACTTCGCCGCCAGCCACCGCAATGGCCTGGCCGGTCATCGCGCCAGCGCCCTTGCCGCAGAGCCAGACGACGGCATCGGCCACCTCCTGGGGCTGCACCAGGCGGCCCTGGGGGTTGTCGCGCACAAATTCGGCCATGGCCTGCTCGGGGCTGCGGCCGGTCTTGGCCACCACCCGGTCGATGCTGGTCTTGACCAGGTCGGTTTCGGTGTAACCCGGGCACACCGCATTCACGGTGATGCCCCGGCTTGCCACTTCCAGCGCCAGCGCGCGGGTCAGGCCCACCACACCATGCTTGGCCGCCACATAGGCCGATACATAGGCGTAGCCGGTCAGGCCTGCGGTGCTGGCCACATTGACGATGCGGCCATAGCCTGCCGCCTGCATCGCCGGCAGCACCTGCTGCATGCACAGCATCGTGCCGGTCAGGTTCACCGCCAGCATCTGCGACCACAGCTGGGCATCGGTCTTCATAAAGGGCGCGCTCTGCGCCTGGCCGGCGTTGTTCACCAGGATCTGGATATCGCCAAAGGCGGCGACAGCCTGCGCAAAGGCTGCGACCACTTCAGGCCCTTGCGCCACATCGGCCAACACCCGCTGGCACTGGCCTGGGTGGGCATCCACCAGTTGTTGCAGCGGCTCGGGCCGGCGGCCCAGCACCGTCACCCGGGCGCCCTGCGCCAGCAGCTGGCGCGCAATCGCCTCGCCAATGCCCTGGCCGGCGCCGGTTACCAGTGCATGCTGTCCTTCAAAGCTCTTGCTTGACATCGGCAGCGCTCCTCAATGGCCGGCGGCCGCTTGCTGGGCCTTCTCGCGCTCGAACAGGCTCTCCATCTGGCGCTTGCCGGCAAAGTAAGGCTTGGGCCAGGCAATGGCGGTGTAGCCAATCTTGGCCGCCTCGGTCAGGGTCCAGGCCGGGTTGGCCAGGTGGGGGCGGGCGACAGCACAGAGATCGGCACGGCCGGCGGCAATGATGGAGTTCGCATGGTCGGCCTCGCTGATCGCGCCCACGGCCATCGTCGCAATACCCGCCTCCTGGCGGATGCGGTCGGCAAACGGGGTCTGGAACATGCGGCCATAGACCGGCTTCTCCTGCTTGCTGACCTGACCGGACGAGCAGTCGATCAGGTCCGCGCCTGCGGCCTTGAAGGCCTTGGCAATCTCTACCGCGTCATCCGGCGTGATGCCGCCGGGCACCCAGTCATGGGCGGAGATGCGCACCGACATCGGCCGCTCCTGCGGCCAGACGGCGCGCACGGCCCGGAACACCTCCAGCGGGTAGCGCAGGCGGTTTTCCAGGCTGCCGCCATAGGCATCACCCCGCTGGTTGGTCAACGGCGAAATAAAACTGGACAGCAGATAGCCATGGGCGCAGTGCAGCTCCAGCCAATCGGCACCCACCTCGGCAGCCATCTGGGCGGCTTGTACAAACTGCTGCTTGACCTCGTCCATCTGGGCCAGGCTCATCGCCTGCGAGATCTGGCTCACGCCTTCCAGATACTGCTGGGGCGAGGCCGAGATGATGGGCCAGTTGCCCTCGGCGAGCGGCAGGTCCGTGCCCTCCCAGGCCAGGCGGGTGGAGGCTTTCGCTCCGGCATGGCCGATCTGCATCGCAAACTTGGCATCGGTGTGGGAGTGGATCCAGTCGCTGATGCGCTGCCAGGCCTGCTTTTGTGCCTGGCTGTAGGTGCCGGGGCAGCCGGGGGTGATGCGGCCTTCTGGGCTGACGCAGGCCATCTCGGCAAACACCAGACCGGCGCCACCCATGGCCCGCGCGCCCAGGTGCACCAGGTGGTAGTCGCCGGGCACGCCATCCACCGCCGAGTACTGCGCCATCGGCGAGACGACGATGCGGTTCTTCAAGGTCAGGCCGCGCAGGGTATAGGGCAGGAACATCGGCGGCGGCGCCTTGCCCTGCACCTCCACCCCGTTTTGCGCGGCCAGCCAGGCCTCATAGCCGCCCAGCCAGGCGGCATCGCGCAGGCGCAGGTTCTCATGGCTGATGCGCTGGCTGCGTGTCAGCATCGAGTACATGAACTGCTCGGGTTCGAGCTGGTCGCAGTAGCGCTTGCCGCAGACCTCGAACCACTCCATCGCGTTCCAGGCGGCATTCTGGATGCGCAAGGTCTCCACCCGGCGCAGCGCCTGGTAGGCCTGCAGCACCGCCGGGATCTGCGCCTTGCCATCGCCCAGCTGCTGGAACTGCCGCGCCAGCTCGATCGCATCCTCAATCGCCAGCTTGGTGCCCGAGCCAATTGCGAAATGCGCCGTGTGCACCGCGTCGCCCATCAGCACCACATGGCTGCCCTTGGCGTTTTGCAGCCACCACTGGTCGCAGACCACGCGCTGAAAATTGATCCAGGCCGAGCCGCGCAGATGGCGCGCATTGGTCATCAGCCGCGCGCCTTGCAGGTTGTCGGCAAACAGCTCCTCGCAAAAGGCAATCGACTGCGCCTGGTCGGCCGTGTCCAGGCCGCAGGCCTTCCAGGTCTCTTCGGTGGTCTCGACGATAAAGGTCGAGGTCTTGTCGTCGAACTGGTAGATATGGGCCTGGAACCAGCCGTGCTCGGTGCGCACAAAGTCAAAGGTAAAGGCCTCGTAGACCTTGTTGGCGCCCAGCCAGATAAAGCGGTTGGGGCGGGTGACGATATCGGGCTTGAAGACCTCGGCATATTTGCTGCGGATGCGCGAGTTCACGCCATCGCTGGCGATGATGAGGTCGGCATCGGCATAGTCCTCGTCGGACTGCACATCGGTCTCGAACACGAGCTGGACACCCAGCTGCTCGCAGCGCGCCTGCAGAATGTTGAGAAAATGCTTGCGGCCGATGCCGACAAAGCCATGGCCGCCCGAGCGGATCTTGCGGCCCTTGAACAGCAGCTCGATATCGTCCCAGTGGTTGAAGGCCGCTTCGATCTGCGCAGCCGTCGCCGGGTCCCATTCGCGCATGTTGTCCATCGTCGCGTCAGAGAACACCACACCCCAGCCAAAGGTGTCATAGGGCTTGTTGCGCTCGACCACGGTCACGTCATGCGCGGGGTCCATCTGCTTCATCAGCAGCGCAAAATACAAGCCGGCGGGGCCGCCGCCGATGCAGACAATTTTCATGGCCAGGACCATCCTGAAAAATACTTTATAACTAAATTATTGATGCATAAATAATTCACTAAAATACGCACATACCCTATCACTGGAGCCGCCTGCGGTACTGCACCATGGGCGCCATGGCTGACATGCAAACCCTCTGCAACTCCCCCTCCGATTCCGGTGGCGGCATGGCTGGCCGCGAGGCCGGCCTCGCCCATGACGAACACCAGGCCGTGCGCCTGTGGCTGCGGCTGATGACCTGCAGCACGCAGATCGAACAGGTGATTCGCAGCAAGCTGCGCACCCAGTTCGCCACCACCTTGCCGCGCTTTGACTACCTGGCCCAGCTCAGCCGCTTCCCCAAGGGTTTGCGCATGAAGACGCTGTCCGAGTACCTGATGGTCACCGGTGGCAATATCACAGGTCTGACGGACCAGCTGGTGGCAGAAGGCTGGGTGGAGCGGGTGGCCGATGACGAGGACCGGCGGTCGATGACGGTGCGCCTGACGCGCAGCGGCAAAAAGCAGTTCAGCGCCATGGCCAAGGCGCATGAGCAGTGGCTGGAGCATTTGCTCGCACCGCTGGGCGCAGATGCCGCGCGTGAGCTGTATGAGCAGCTGGGCGTGCTGCGGCAGATTGTGGGCCAGCGGGTGGAGCAGGTTGCCGACTGAGTACCTCCCCAAAAATGACAAAGAGCCTGCGGACGCGCTGGTCCGGCAGGCTCTCAGACGTCTCTGGCCCTCTTGGGGAATTACATCGCGGTATCGGCCTGGCTCAGGTCGCCATCTGCCTCATCGGCCTCCAGCACCTCGGGCATCTTGACGATGGTGGTCGGCACCTTGCTGTGGCGGGCCACCTCGCGCGAGACCGAGCCGATCAGAATGCTGCCCAGCATGCTCTCGCCGGTGGCACCGAGCACGATCAGGCCGCAGCCCTTCTCCTCTGCGATGTCGAGCAGGCTCGCGTAGATATCGCCCAGGCGGATCTCCACCTCATACGACACACCGGCCAGGCGCAGCATGTCCAGCGCCGGAGCAACCAGGTCCATGCCCGCCTCCAGGCTGGCGTTGGCGATCAGCTCCGAATCCTGCGTAGCCAGCTCCAGAAAGCTGGCCTCCTTTTGCACATGGGCGACCACCACATGGGCGCGCAAGCCCTGCTGCACCAGCTGCACGCCGTGCTGCACCGCCTGCAGCGAGTTGGGCGATCCGTCGACGGCGATCATGATGTTGAGCATGGGCTTCTCCTTGGCAGTGAAAGATAAGACCAGTGTAGCGATCTGCCGGCAGCCCCTGTGTCAGAGACGAGCCTGCGAAACCCGCCGCGCCGTCAACTACCGCACATCTGCGAAAATGCCCGGTTATGCTGCAGTTCGACCTTCTCAAAACCGATCCCACCAGCCACGCACGCCGTGGCACGCTCACGCTCAACCATGGCGTGGTGCAGACCCCCATCTTCATGCCCGTGGGCACCTATGGCACTGTCAAGGGCGTGATGCCGCGCAGCCTCGAAGAAATGGGTGCCCAGATCATTCTGGGCAATACCTTCCACCTGTGGATGCGCCCGGGGCTGGATGTGATGAAAAGCTTTGGCGGCCTGCACGGTTTCGAGAAATGGGACAAACCTATCCTTACCGACTCGGGCGGCTTTCAGGTCTGGTCGCTGGGCGCGATGCGCAAGATCACCGAAGAAGGCGTGCATTTCCAAAGCCCGGTCAATGGCGACAAGCTGTTCATGTCGCCCGAGGTCAGCATGCAGATCCAGACGATTCTGAACTCGGACATCGTCATGCAGCTCGACGAGTGCACGCCGTACGAGACCAACGGCAAGAAGACCACCGAGGCAGAAGCGCGCAAATCGATGGAGATGAGCCGCCGCTGGGCCAAGCGCTCCAAGGAAGAGTTCGAGCGCCTGGACAACCCCAATGCCTTGTTCGGCATCGTGCAGGGCGGCATGTTCAAGCACCTGCGCGAGGAATCGCTGCAAGGCCTGCTGGAGATCGATTTCCCCGGTTATGCGGTAGGCGGCGTCTCGGTGGGCGAGCCCAAGGACGAGATGCTGGACATCATGCAGCACACGCCCCACCTGCTGCCAGCCCACAAGCCGCGCTACCTGATGGGCGTGGGCACGCCCGAGGACCTGGTGCAGGGTGTGGCCGATGGCGTGGACATGTTCGACTGCGTGATGCCCACGCGCAATGCGCGCAACGGCACCATCTTCACCCGCTATGGCGACCTGAAGATCCGCAACGCCCGCCACAAGACCGACCACCAGCCCATCGACACCTCCTGCACCTGCCACGCCTGCGCCGGCAAGAGCGGGGTGAGCTGGGACAACGGCGGGCGCGAGGGTTTCAGCCGCGCCTACCTGCACCACCTGGACCGCTGCGGTGAGATGCTGGGCCCCATGCTGACCACCATCCACAACCTGCACTACTACCTGAACCTGATGCAGGAAGTGCGCCAGTCGCTCGATGCCGGCCACTTTGCCCAGTTCCGCGCCCAGTTCAAGTCGGACCGGGCACGCGGTATCTGAGTGCCAGGCCCTCTGCGCGGCAAAGCGTGGGGGCCACGAGACAATGCCACGCCACGCTTGACAGCCCCAGCGTAAAGTACGAGACAGGGCCATCTTGTGCTGAGCGCCCACTGCCAAGCCCCATCCAGCGGCCACCACAGCACCAGTCCTCAGCGGCATGTTCCTGCTATAGGCGCCACTGGCATGAATTGTTAGCTCCTTTTTTGGAAGCAACAGTAAATGAATGAGTTTATTAGCTCATAAAAACTTCAGTCTGCCGCGACCTTGCGGCTGCAATTGCCCACCTGCCAATGCGTGACTGGCCCACGGGGTCGGGCCCATGGCTTGGCAGGTGAGCGGGTATATTTCGCCCATCCTCCCTCATTCCCATGCCGACCGCGTCGTCCGTCCATCCCTTGGAGCAACCCCATAGCGGTCGCTTGCTGCTCTGCGCCAGCTTGGCGGTGTTTGCGGCGGCGATGGTGGGCATCTTGCTGCGACCGCTCGGCTACCTCTCGGTGTTCTGGCCTGCCAACCAGATCGTGCTGGTGCTGTTGCTGCGCTACCCGCGCCTGATGCGGCCTGTGGGGCTCGCTGCCCTTTTTGCCAGCTTTGTGCTGGCCGATCTGATCACCGGTACCTCCTTGTGGCTGTCCCTGGGCTTTACCACCGCCAACCTGTGCGGCGCCGCCTGCGGCTGGCTGTTTCTGCGCCGGCAATCCCAGCGCGATCTGCAGATGGAGGGCCAGTATTCCGCCTTGCTGGTGTTCTTTGCCAGCGGCATGGCATCGCTGGTATCGGCGGCCATTGGCGGGCCCATCAGCGCCTGGGCCTTTGATCTGTCGATGCGCCAGGGGCTGCTGATGTGGTGGACCGGCGAATGGATGAACGCGATGGTGCTGCTGCCGTTCCTGCTGGCGCTGCCCTCGGCACGCAGCAGCGGCGCAAAGCAAGAGCGCCAATCCTGGGCCTTGAAACTGCTGCCCGCGCTGGCCGTGGTCGGCCTGGAGATGACCAGCTACATGGTGGGCAACAAGGTCGGCTCGCTGGTGTTCTCGCTGCCCGCGCTGCTGTGGTGCGCGCTATCCTACCGCATCCTGACCACCGCCATCATCACCATGGTGGTGTTTGTGACCAAGGTGATCGTGATCTCCAACATCGTGGGCTTTATCCCGGCCAATGTGCTCGATGTGGCCAGTCTGCGCCTGGGCATCACGATGCTGATCCTGGGGCCGCTGTCGGTGGCGGGCTCGCACGCCGCACGCGCCGAGCTCTTGCACCGAATGCGCTACCAGGCCCACCACGACAGCCTGACCGATGTGCTTAGCCGCAATGGCTTTGTGCAGGCCAGCCATGCGCTGCTCAAGCGCCTGACCCATGAAGGCAGTTCGGCGGCGGTGCTGATGCTGGACCTGGACCATTTCAAGCGCGTCAACGACAACCACGGCCATGCCAGTGGCGACCGTCTGCTGCGCGATGTCAGCCAGGTGCTGACCGAATCGCTGCGCCCGCAGGATGTGCTCGGCCGCATCGGTGGCGAAGAGTTCGCCGTGGTGCTACCCCATATCAGCTTTGAAGACGCCACCGCCATTGCCGAGCGCCTCTGCCATACCGTGCGCAGCGGCCGCTTTCTGACGGCGCACCACGAGCCGCTGCAGGCCACGCTTAGCATTGGCCTGGCCTACAAGCAAACACTGCAGCACGGCGACAGCCTCGAAGACCTGCTGCGTGAAGCGGACCTGGCCCTTTACCAAGCCAAGGCCCAGGGCCGCGACTGCGCGGTCTGGACGACGCCGCTCTCTGCGGCTTAACGCAGCAGCACCGGCGCCGACGCCAAGCCGCTCCTCTGCAAAAACGCCAACGCCGAATCCACTGTCGCCGTTTCAATGTGGCCGGCAAAGCGCTTTTCCGGCGGGTGGTCGTCAAAGGCAATGTTGGCGCGCGTCATGCGGCCGCCCAGCCGGGTCATCGCACCAATGCGCAAGTCGCTGGGCTGGTAGCCCTGCAGCTGCAACCAGGCCTGCGCCTGGCCCCGGTCATGCACAGTCTGCGGCGCCAGCGCCTGGGCCAGGGTCTCCAGCGCCCACTGGTTGCTTTGCTGGTAGCGCTGGCTCCAGGGATAGGCCAGCATGCTGTAGCGCGGCTCGTGCAGCTGCAAGGGCTGCGCGTTGGCCGACAACGCCAGCAGCAGCTTTTGCTGCACCTCCTTGGCCGGCACCACCACCACCGCCTGGTAGCGCCACATATCGTCCAGAAAGAACTCGCCCAGCCCCTGGCGGTAGACATGGGAGGCGGCGGTGCCGCAGTCATTGAGCTTGTGCACCACACGCCAGGCACCGGTGGCCGACTTGTAGGCCCAGCCCATGTGCGAGAACTGCAGCTGGTACTTGCGCAAATCCTGCCCCTGGCGGCCCAGCAACACCACCTGCGCACCGCTGGCATCCAGCGCCTGAGCAACGTTCTGTGCCAGGTTCAGGCTTTGGCGCACGCTATCCAGCGTGGGCTTTTGCGGCTCGCAGCTGCGGCCGGCCTGGGCGCCCGTGGCGGCCAGCAGTGCGGCGGCCAGCAGGCCCAGGCGCAGAGGTTTCAACATGGCCATCTCCTTGGTCATCACAGGCGCTCGTTGTAGAGCAGTGCCTTACCCACCTCATTGGGAATAAAGGCAATCACCTCGCCAGCGGCCGACAGCAGCACGCCCGTGCCCACCACGCTGACGAGGATGGCCGTGCCGACACCGGCGGCGCTGGCGCCCAGGGCGCCGGCCGACAGTTCAATGCTGGCCGCCGCGCCGTCCGATGCGCTCTCCAGCAACCAGACCGTGCCCTTGGCCGAGGCCTGCACGCCCTTGACGATGAGCTGGGCCCCATCGACCGACAGTGCCACCGGAATGGAGACAACGGTGGCCGACGCCCCCACCGAGGCCGCCGTGCCCACGACCACCGAGGCAATCGGCAGCGCCGAGAGCATCAGGGACGCATCGCTTTGCGCCTGGGCCGCCGGTGCGGTGGCCAAACCCAGCACCAGGGCGGCGCTGGCCAGAGTGGCAGCAGCGCGGCGCTGCCATTTGCTGCAAGTAAGACTGAACATATGCTGCTCCCGTGTTGGCTGCATCATCCGATGGGCGCTCACACGCGCTCCTGCGGGTGGCCCACGTCATGCTCGCGGGGCGCACTGCGCATGCTGCGGGCCTGGTGGATGGCGGTGGCCAGGTCCGACTCATGCTTGTCGCGCAGCATCTTGGCCAGGGTGAAGGCGGTGGTGATCATGTACATCCAGCTCACGCCCAAGAAGGCCTTGTAGGTCGGGTTGATGTCCATGCTGAGCAAACCCCAGCCGGTCAGCCCCATCGCGATCGCAAATCCGCCCCAGACCACAAAGCGCCACATGGGCGTGTCGCCAGCTGCCTGGCTGCTGCCCGCTTGCTTATCCCGCACAAACTTGGCCAGCACAAAGGCGGCCGACAGGCAGAACATATAGCCCATCACCATGAATGCCTGCTCCAGGTGTTGCCCTGGCAGCCAGGCCAGGCCGATCGCGCACATCGAGACCGCAATACCAAACGAGATCCATACCTGGTATTGCCAGGCACGGGTGTCACGCTGAACAGGATTGGAGAATGGAGACATCGTGGGTCGGAGCAACAGGGCCCCGCTTTGGTTGAACACGCTGCGATGATGCGGGCAAGCAGCTGCGCCAGCATCCCCTTTTAATGCCGGTAGCAGTTTTCAAAGAATCAGGTATCGCGAGGCAATACTTTCAAGGCGCTGCCGTTGTCGCGGGGCCTCGCGCCTGGGCGACGCTTCCATGGCATGATCCCAAGCATTCACACCTAGAACCAGACAGGAGACCACCGTGCGCCAGCCGCCCCACCATGTGCCCGCCACCCCGCAAGCTGACCCGGCCGAACTGGCCGAGTGGTGCGATGCCTTCGATGGAATGCTGGCGGCCTATGGCTCGGCGCAGGGCAAGGAGCAGGCTGGCGCGCTGCTCGATGCGCTGCTGGCCCATGCCCGCAAGCGCCATGTGGCATGGAAGCCCTCGGGCAACACGCCCTACATCAACACGGTCACGGTGGATGAGCAGCCGCCCTACCCCGGCGATGTGGCGCTGGAGAAAAAGCTCTCGGCCATCCTGCGCTGGAACGCGCTGGCGATGGTGGTCCGCGCCAATGCCGCGCATGGCGAGCTGGGCGGCCACATCGCCAGCTATGCCTCGGCGGCCGATCTGTTCGAGACTGGCTTCAACCATTTCTTCCGCGCCGATGATGGCCACCAGGCCGCTGACCTGGTGTACTTCCAGCCCCACTCCTCGCCCGGCGTCTATGCGCGCGCCTTTCTCGAAGGGCGCCTGGGAGAAGAGAACCTGGCCCATTACCGCCAGGAGCTGGTGGCCGCCAGCCAGGGCATCCAGGGGCTGTGCTCCTACCCGCACCCCTACCTGATGCCCGAGTTCTGGCAGTTCCCCACCGGCTCGATGGGCATCGGACCGATCAATGCGATCTACCAGGCGCGCTTCATGCGCTACCTGGCCGACCGGGGCCTGGCCGATACCGCAGGCCGCAAGGTCTGGGGCTTTTTTGGCGATGGCGAAATGGACGAGCCCGAATCCATCGCCGCCCTCACCCTGGCCGCACGCGAGGGGCTGGACAACTGCATCTTCGTCATCAACTGCAACCTGCAGCGGCTCGACGGCCCGGTGCGCGGCAATGGCCGCATCATCGATGAGCTCGAGGCGCTCTTTAGCGGCGCGGGCTGGAACGTCGTCAAGTGCCTCTGGGGCTCGGAGTGGGATGCGCTCTTGGCGCGCGACCACAGCCATGTGCTGGCGCGCACGTTTGCGCACACGGTCGATGGTGAGTTCCAGACCCTGTCGGCCAACGATGGCGCCTTCAACCGCGAACATTTCTTCAACCAGAGCCCCGAGCTAGCGGCTTTGGTCGCCCACCTGTCGGACAGCGACATCGACCGCCTGCGCCGCGGTGGCCATGACCCGGTCAAGATCCACGCCGCCTTTGCCAGCGCCGCTGCGCACAGCGGCCAACCCACCGTGGTGCTGGCCAAGACGATGAAGGGCTATGGCATGGGCAGCATCGGCCAGGGCCGCATGACCTCGCACCAGCAAAAAAAGCTGGGCGCCGAGGACCTGCTGGCCTTCCGCGACCGCTTCAACCTGCCGCTGAGCGATGCGCAAGCCACCTCGGCCGCCTTTCTCAAGCCCGCCGATGGCAGTGCCGAGATGCGCTATCTGCTGGCGCGCCGCCAAGCTCTGGGCGGCTTTTTGCCGGCGCGCAAAGGCCAGGCCATGCCGGTGGCCGTGCCCGATCTGCAGGTGACGGCCGGCTTTGCGCTGCAGGCCGAGGGCAAACCGATGAGCACCACGATGGCCTTTGTGCGCCAGCTGGGCAACCTGCTCAAGGACCCGACCCTGGGCCCGCGCATCGTGCCCATCGTGGCCGATGAGGCGCGCACCTTTGGCATGGCCGGGCTGTTCCGCCAAGTGGGCATCTACGCGCCTTTTGGCCAGCTCTACCAACCCGAGGACAACGCCTCGATGCTGCTCTACCGCGAAGCGAGCAGCGGCCAGATCCTGGAAGAAGGCATCAGCGAAGCGGGCGCACTGTCGTCCTGGACGGCGGCCGCCACCAGCTACAGCACCCATGGCGCCGCCATGCTGCCGTTTTTCATCTTCTACAGCATGTTCGGCTTCCAGCGTGTGGGCGATTTGATCTGGGCCGCTGCCGACCAGCGCGCACGCGGCTTTTTGATCGGCGCCACCTCCGGGCGCACCACCTTGGGCGGCGAAGGCCTGCAGCACCAGGACGGCAGCAGCTTGCTGAGCGCCTCCACCGTGCCCAACTGCAAGAGCTACGACCCCGCCTTTGCTGGCGAGCTGGCCGTCATCATCGACCATGGCATGCAGCGCATGCTGCAAGAGCAGCGCGACGAGTTCTTCTACATCACCGTCACCAACGAGAACGTGGCCAACCCCAGCCTGCCGCCTGAGGCCCATGAAGGGGTTATCCGCGGCATGTACCGGCTGCAGGCCGGCTCTGCGCACAGCCCGCGCCGGGTGCAGCTGCTGGGCAGTGGCGCGATCATGGGCGAGGTGCTCAAGGCCGCTGCCATTCTGGAGCGCGAGCACCGCGTCGCTGCCGATGTCTGGAGCGTCACCAGCTATGCCGAGCTGGCCCGCGATGGCGAGGCCCAGCTGGAGCTCTGGCGCGCAGGCAAGGCCAGCGCCCCCAGCTGGTTTGCGCAGCAACTGGCGTCCTCGCAAGGCCCCATCATTGCCGCCAGCGACTATGTGCGCGCCTTGCCCGAGCTGGTGCGCGCTTACCTGCCCACCGACGACCGTGGCCTGCCGCGCCAGCATTACTACACGTTGGGGACGGACGGCTTTGGTCGCAGCGATTCGCGCGCGGCGCTGCGCCAGCATTTCGCCGTCGATGCCGCCGCCATCGTGCAGACCTATCTGCGCAGCCAACAGACCTGAGCACCTGCTTAAAAGGGGGTGCGCAAAAAAGCCAAGCCACTGTGCACAAGCGCCCAGCCGGGCGCACAACTCCTGATTTGATAGCTGACCGTGCTTTTCTGACAAGCACGGGCAGCTATTTTTAGGGAAGCTCTGCCGAAGAAGGCACCCGGTGCAGCGCAGTAATTGTCCCAATACCACCCAGCGCTGTGCATGCCAGTATCGGGTCCATGCGGCTGCCGCATCGAGACAACACCATAAACATTAGGAGCAACTATGCAACGCACTCGCCTGGCGCAAGCCTTGGCCACCTTGGGACTGCTGGGCTTGACCGCCGCCATGGGCACGGCCCATGCACAGGACAAGGTCAAGATCGGCTATATCTCCGACCTGTCGAGCCTGTATGCCGACCTCGAAGGCAAGGGTGGCGCCACCGCCATCCAGATGGCGATTGACGACTTTGGCGGCAAGGTGCTGGGCAAGCCGATCGAAATGCTGGTCGTTGACCACCAGAACAAGGCCGATATCGCCGCCAGCAAGGCGCGCGAGTGGATCGACACGCAGAACCTGACGATGATCTTCAGCGGCACCAACTCGGGCACGGCGCTGGCGCTGGCCAAGGTGGCCGATGAGAAAAAGCGCGTGATGATCAACAATGGCGCGGGCACCTCGGCGCTGACCAACGAGGCCTGCACGCCCTACACCGTGCACTATGCCTATGACACCGTGGCGCTGTCCAAGGGTGCGGCCGGCGCCATTGTCGACAACGGCGGCAAGAACTGGTTCTTTCTGACCGCCGACTATGCCTTTGGCCATGCGATGGAAGCCGATGCCACCAAGGTCGTCAAGGCCAAGGGCGGCGCCGTGGCTGCGGCCGTGCGCCATCCGCTCAATGCCTCCGACTTCTCGTCCTTCCTGCTGCAGGCGCAAAGCTCCAAGGCCCAGGTGCTGGCGCTGGCCAATGCCGGCGGCGACACCATCAACGCCATCAAGGCGGCCAAGGAATTCGGCATCGACAAGTCGATGAAAATCGCGCCGCTGCTCGTCTTCTACAGCGACATCCACAGTCTGGGCCTGAAGAACACCGCCGGCATGCAGTTCGTCACCAGCTGGTACTGGGACATGAACGACGCAACGCGCAAGTTCGCGGACGCCTACATGAAGAAAACCCAGCGCCGCCCCACCGAAATCCAGGCCGCCGACTACTCGGCCACGATGAACTACCTCAAGGCCGTGCAGGCCGCCGGCACCACCGATGCCGACAAGGTGATGGAGACCTGGCGCGGCATGAAGATGGACGACTTCTTTGGCTCGGGCACCTTGCGCGCCGACGGCAGCTACATCCACGACATGTACCTGGTCCAGGTCAAGACCCCGCAGGAATCCAAGGGCACCTGGGACTACTACAAGATCGTCAAGAAGCTGCCGGGTGACGAGGTGTTCACGACCAAGGAAGAAACCAAGTGCGCGCTGTGGAAGTGATCTGAGCCCAGCCACCACCACCACGATGCCTGGCGATGCCAGGCATTTTTCTTGCATGAACACGGCGGCGCCGGCGCGCCAGCCACCTTGTCACGGGCTGTTTTTTATCGTCCCCCATAATGGGCCTGCCATCCGCAGAAAAGGAAATCCTATGTCCCAGACTCCCAGCAATGCCGATTTCGACTCCCTTCTCCCGGGCCGCGCCACCTTGGCCGGCAGCACCCGCCGCAGCGCCCTGCAAATGGCGCTGGGCGTAGGCTACGCCGCAGCAGCGGTGCCAGTGATGGCGCAAACCGCCATCAAGACCCCCGATACCGGTCTGACGGCCGGCACGATCCAGTACACGGTTGACGGCTTCCAGGTCAGCGCCTATCGCGCAGCGCCTGCTGGCAAGACCCACCTGCCGGTGGTGCTGGTGATCCAGGAAATCTTTGGCGTGCACGACTACATCGCCGACACCTGCCGCCGCCTGGCCCAGTTGGGCTACCTGGCCATTGCGCCCGAGCTGTTTGCGCGCCAGGGCGACCCACGCAAGTACACCGAGATCAGCCAGCTCCAAAGCGAGCTGGTCAGCAAAGTGCCCGATGCCCAGGTCATCAAGGACCTGGACGCCGCCCTCGCCTGGGCCAAGGACAATGGCGGCGACACCAGCCGCGCCGGCATCACCGGTTTTTGCTGGGGTGGCCGCATCACTTGGCTGTATGCCGCCACCGGCAAGGTCAAGGCCGGTGTTGCCTGGTATGGCCGCCTGCAAGGCGCTGCCAGCGAGTTGCAGCCCAAGCACCCGATTGACCTCAGCAGCGCGCTCAAGGCCCCCGTGCTCGGCCTCTACGGCGGCAAGGATCAGGGGATTCCGCTTGAGTCCGTGGAGGCCATGAAGCAAAGCCTGCAAAAGGCCGGTGCCGCAGGCAATGCCGCCGCTGCGGCATCGAGCTTTCATGTCTATCCCGAAGCGGGCCACGCCTTCCATGCCGACTACCGCCCCAGCTACCGCAAGGATGCGGCAGATGACGGCTGGAAGCGCATGCAGGACTGGTTCAAGACGCATGGCGTCATCTAAACCCCTGAGCCCCGCCTAGCCCGCCACAGGCTCCGCAAGACAAAACCCTGCCAGCGCACCATGCGCTGGCAGGGTTTTTTATAGTCACCTTGCGGTCCTCAGTTCATCGGGTTGTCGCGCCAGAACAGGTCCCAGGGGTCCATTTCCTTGCCGTCGGGGAATTTGCACACCGTGTTCTTGCCCTTGGGCGTGTTGAGCAAGGAGCCGCCCATCTGCACGCAGTAGGCCGATGCAGGGCTGCGCGGGCCGGCATAGGTGGTGGCGTAGGAGGCGGCTTCCTTCTCGTCGGGGTCACGCAGCGGCTTGAGGCCCGAAGAGCTGCTGCAGGCGGCCAGGGCGGACACGGCCACCAGGGCTGCCACGCTTTTGCACAGAATCGATAAAGAGGTCATCACAAAGCCATTCGTTGTCCAGCCTGCATTATCCCAAAGCGGGCGAGCCACTGCCATGGCCGCCCTCCTGGTCCAGCAGCTCGCCCACGCGCTGGCGCAGTTGCTCGGCAGAGCACTCGGCAGCCGGGCTGGCCGCTCCAATGCGCAAGGTCACGCGGTTGAACAAGCCTCGGCGGAACGGCCGGGTCATCGCGCCTTGGGGCTCGATGCGGCTGAAAAACGACCCCCAGAGGTTGGTCAGTGCCATCGGCACCACGGGCACGTCCAGCCCATCGGCTCGGGCCTGCTCCAGGATCTTCATCACACCGCCCTTGAAGGCCTGCAGCTCGCCGTCGCGGGTGATGCCGCCCTCGGGAAAGATAGCGAGCAGATCGCCCTCGCGCAGCACCTGCGCGGCGCGGGCAAAGGCGGCCTCGTAGACGGCAGGGTCTTCGCTGCGGGGCGCCACCGGAATGGCTTTGCACAGGCGGAACAGCCAGCCCAGCAGGGGCGTGCGGAAGATACGGTAGTCCATCACAAAGTAGATCGGGCGCGGGCTGGCGGCCATCATCAAAATGGGGTCGACAAAGCTCACATGGTTGCAGGTCAGCAGCGCCGGCCCGCTGGTGGGGATGTGCTGCGCGCCCTGCACGCGAAAGCGGTAGACCAGGTTGGTGACCAGCCAGGCAATGCAGCGCAGCAGGTATTCAGGCACCAGCAAGAAGATGTACGTGGCGACAATCGCATTGGCAATGCCGGTGAACAGGAAAATCTGCGGCACCGTGAAGCCCGCGCCCAGCAAGGCGCCAGCGATCACCGAGCTGGCAATCATGAACAGCGCATTCAAGATATTGTTGGCCGCAATGATGCGGGCGCGGTGCGTGGGCTGGCTGCGCAGCTGGATCAGCGCATACATGGGCACGCTGTACAGGCCCGCAAACAGCGACAGCAGCGCCAGATCGGCCATCACGCGCCAGTGCGCCGGCTGGCTGATGAAGCCCAGTGCCGTCCAGGCCTGGGCCGGCTGCGCCAGGCCGCGCGAGGCAAAGTACAGGTCAATCGCAAACACGCTCATGCCGATGGTGCCAATGGGCACCAGGCCAATCTCCACCTGGCGGCGCGAGAGCACCTCGCACAGCAGCGAACCCAGGCCGATACCGATGGAAAACACCACCAGCAGCAGCGAAGCGACATGCTCATTGCCATGCAGCACCTCCTTGGCAAAGCTGGGGAACTGGCTCAGAAACACCGCGCCAAAGAACCACATCCAGCTGATGCCCAGCAGCGAGCGGAACACCACCACATTGCCATGCGCCAACTTCAGGTTGCGCCAGGTCTCGCTCACCGGGTTCCAGTTGATCTGGAGGCCCGGGTCGGTGGCCGGCACCACCGGCACGCCTTGCGCGGTGAGGCGACCCACCACCGCCAGGCCCAGGCAGGCCACGCCCACCGCGGCATGGCCGATACCGGGCAGAGCCACCAGCAGCCCACCCACCACATTGCCCAGCAAGATGGCGACAAAGGTGCCCATCTCGACCATGCCATTGCCGCCGGTCAGCTCATCGTCGCGCAGCACCTGGGGCAGGTAGGCAAACTTCACCGGCCCGAACAGCGTGGAATGCAGGCCCATCAAGAACACGCAGCCCAGCAGCACAGCCGGGCTCTCGATCCAGAAGCCCACACCAGCGATCAGCATCACGCCAATCTCCAGGTCCTTGACGAAGCGGATCATGCGGTGCTTTTCGTACTTGTCGGTCAGCTGCCCCGAGGTCGCCGAGAACAGCAGAAAAGGCAGGATGAACAAGGCCCCGATCACCAGGCCGGCCATGGCAGGCGGCATCCAGGCCACCTGCAGCTGGTAGGTCACCATGACGGTGAAGGCGAACTTGAACAGGTTGTCGTTGGCGGCCCCGGCAAACTGGGTCCAGAAGAAGGGGGCAAAGCGGCGCTGGCCCAGCAAGGCAAACTGGTTGGGGTGGTCTGGCGCATCGAAGGCAGGCACAGACGGGGCATGTGGACGGTTCATGGAACAAGCATCTCCTGGCGGATCAAGGGCGGTGGGGGTGGTCGGTACCGGGCATTCAGCGCAAACGCACTGCCCCCAGCGCGCCGCCCCCGATTGTGCCTGCGGACGCGCGGTTTGGGCACGCCAGTTGGCGCGCTTGCAGCGCCGTTCGCAACAGTGGCACCAGCGCCAGCGCAGCGGCCAGGTGCTTGAGCGCATGGCCGGCCACCAGATGGCCGCTGCCGGCCCAGACGGCGGCATCGCCCAGCTCGAACAGCTTGGCCAGCGCATACCAGGCCACAACGGCCGCCAGGGGCCAGCGGATAAGTGGCGCGGCCGGCGGGCTGCGCTGCTGCCACAGCGCCACTACCACCAGCAGTACCATGCCAGCGCCCTGCAACACGGCCCAGGGCAGCAGCTGCCCGGTCTGCAACCAGATCCACAGCGCCAGTGGCCCGCCCAGCAGCACGGCGAGTGCTGTCAGCCAGGCGGCGCGGGCATTCAGCTGCGACTGCAGCGCCAGGCCCAGCACACCGGCAAACACCGGCACCATGCCCATGCGGTCCCAGAAGACACGCACATCGCCGGGCAGCAGGTGGTAGTAGGACGAACCGACGGCAGTCAGCACCAAACCGCCAAACACCAGCAGCAACCAGGGCTGCGCGCCTTGGGATCGCAAGGTGTCAGCGGGTGTTTTGACACTCGCCAACAAGCCCCAGATGCCGACCAGCAGGAACGGCAGATTGCTCAGTACATCGGCCGCGTTGGCCAGGCCCAGCAGCGGGCGCTGATCGGCGAAGTCATGGTAGTGGGCCGCCTGCGGCACATAGGGCCCCAGGCAGGCAAGGGCCAGCAGGGCGGCATAGAAGGCGTAAAGCGCGTATACCGCAGCCAGGCTGCGGCGGCTTGGGGGCATGGAGGTATCAGTCATGGTCTGCACTGTGCCGCTGGCGCGCCAGAGCGTCTCGCAATCCCGGCGCGATCCCCTATGATGGCACCCAAAGTATGACAGGACGATACCCATGAGCACCACCGCCGATCTGGTACTGGCATTGAAAAAAGAGCTGAAAGCCGCACAAATGACCTATGCAGACCTGGCCGAGGCGCTGGGCATGGCCGAGTCAAGCGTCAAGCGCATGCTGGCCAAGGGCGACATGCCGCTGTCGCGCATCGATGCCATCTGCCATGTGCTGCGCCTCGATTTTGCCGACCTGGCACGCCGCGTGGCCGACAACCAGCCGCTGATCAAGGAGCTGACGCAGCAGCAGGAGCAGGCGGTGGTGGCAGACAAGAAGCTGCTGCTGATGGCCATCTGCGTGCTCAGCCAGTGGACGCTGGAGCAGGTGCTGGCCACCTACCGCTTGAGCGAGGCCGAGGGCATCAAGTACCTGGCGCAGCTCGACCGCATCGGCATCATCGAGCTGCGCCCGATGAACCGCTACCGGCTCAAGCTGGCCAAGACCTTCCGCTGGCGCCCGCATGGCCCGGTGATGGAGTATTTTCGCGAGAACGCGGTGCACGACTATTTCTCTGGCACGTTCGACAAATCCGGAGAGGGTTTGATGCTCGTGCATGGCGCCATCAGCCGCACCTTGGCCCCCGCCTTTTTGGAGCGCCTGCAGCGCGTGGCCCAGGATTTTGCCCAACAGCACCTGACCGACCAGCGCCTGCCCGAGAAGGAGCGCGAAGGCTATACCCTGCTGCTGGCGATGCGCAGTTGGGAGCTGTCGGTGTTTACCGAAATGCGGCGCCTGCAGCCGGGTGGCAATCGTTAAGCCGCCTGGGTAAACAGCATCAGCGCACCGGCATAGCGGTGCAACTGCTGGCCGGCAATCTCGCCCTGGCTGAAAAAGCCCACCAGCGGGATATCGCCCAGCACATGGTGGATCAGCTCCAGCTCGGCACCAGGCACGCCGAAATAGGGGCTCGCCCGCTGCGCGCAGCTGATGTAGACGGCCCCCGCAATGCGGCGGCCGGCCGCCGCATCACCCAGGGCGCTATCGCCCAGCGGCAGGCCGGTCTGCGCCTCGGCGGGGGACAGCGACTCTTGCAGCTCGGCACACATGCGCAGCAAATCGGCGCGGGCCGCCGACAGGTTGCGCTGGCAAAAGCACAGGTACTGCTGGGGCTGCGCCTGCTCTGACAGCACAATGCCCCGGCTGACCATGTCCACGCCCACCAGCGGCACCACGCGCGCCTCCGGGCCCAGCTGCCCGGCATGCACAGCCGATTCGGGCGCATGCGGCTCCAGCGCGGCATGGATATGGCGCATCGTGCGGGTGGCCCGCTCGGGGTCCGCATCCAGCCGCACCGGCATCAGCTCCTCAAGCACATCGAGCGCGTGCCGGCCATCCAAAGCCAGCACCACATGGCCTTGCATTGCGGTGATGCGCATGCGCGCACCCATCACCTGGCAGCCCTGGGTCAGCTCTTGCACCACGCCGGCATCGGCAGAGAACGCCAGGCCCGAAAGCCCACCGCGCAGCACCCCGTTGTGACTGGGGCCCAGCGCCTTGCTCCAGGCCAGTTGCAGCGGCGCTACCGCCTCGGAATTGAGGCCGCCCAGCACGCTGCCAGCGCGCGTGCGCGCGGCCAGCTCTTCGAGCAGTTCTGCAAAATCCGGCAGGCCCGCATCGGCATGCACCAGCGCGCGGTCCCAGGGCGATGTAGGCGCCACCGGCAGCGGCGCAATGCCTGAGAACAGGCGGTAGGAATGGGCAGGCAGCTCCAGCAGCATGACCGACAGCGCCGGCTCGTTCAGGTACTCGGCATGCGAGGCCATCACGCCAACGCCGACCGAGCCGCTCCAGTCGCCGATCTGCGGAAACTCGTCCTGCAAGGCCTCCAGCAACTGCGGCGCATGGCGTGCAAAGGCATCCGTAAAATACACCAGGCCGAGGTTGGGCGCGCTGGCATAGCCCGCCTGGGCCATGCGGCCTCTCAGTTGCGCCACCACCAGCGCCACAGCCATCCGCCAGTCGGGATGGGTCACATGACCATAGGGAAAAAGCTTTGTGCCTGCCATTGTCAACAACCTGCTGCTGCGCGGCTGCCGGCCCAGTCCCGCGCTAAAAAATCACGATCACTCAAGCGTTCTTGCTGGCTCAACGCTGGCCGGAGGAAGGCTTGCGGGGCGCGGCGTTCCGTGAGGCGACCTTGCTTGGGGCGGCTTGGCGGGCGCCGTTGGCGGAGCCTGCGCCTTTGGACGGTGTCGCCTTGCGGGGTGCTGGCTTGCTGGAGCCGCTTCCTGCGCCAGCCTGCGGCCCGCTCCTGGTCTTCTGACCAGCTGCTGTGGCAGCGCTGCTGCGGCCTGCCGCAGCAGCGCTGCGCTTGGCCGATGTCTGCTGGCCCATCGCGGCCTTGGCCGCCGCCTTGCCGGCTTCGGCCATCTCCTGGGCTGTGCTGCGCACCGCCTGCGCAGCGGAGGCTGCCGCCCGTTGGGTACTGGCTGCATGGACCATCGCCTGCTCGGTGACATCCTGCACAGCCTGCTGGGCGATGTGCTGGAACTGCTGGGTCAGCGCGCCCCACCACTGCATGGGGTCGGTCGCCGAAGCGGCGGCGGCACTGGCCTGTTCAGATTTCTCGGGCTGTTCTGTTGCGGCAGCGGCCGGTGCGGGCGCGGGCGCGGGTGTGGTTGCGGCTGCAGGGGCGGGGCTGGGCGTCTCGGTGGTTGTTGGCGCCACCGCTGCCGCTTGTTGCGCCTGCGCAGCCGTGCTCTGGGCAAACTGCTGCCAGCTTTGCACCATGGTGCTGGCCCAGTTCTCTACCGGCACATTCATCGTCTGCAAGGCCGACAAGGTCATCTTCTGCACTTCCATCGCCTGGATGGTGGCGGCCAGCGCCCGCTGGTTCTGCTCCAGCCAGAACAGCACGGTCTTGAGCTCCTGAATGCGCTTTTCCAGGTCCGGCACATTCATCGTCGGCGCCACCCATTCCTGCCATTGCGCAAAGGCCGCAGAAGGCTTGGAGCTACCGCCCGCTGCGAGCTTTTGCAGAAAATCAAAGCCGGGGGCAAAGGGGTTGAATGACGGGGCGGAGTCTTGCATGGTGTTGTCTCCAGGAGTTGGGCCGTTGGCCGCGTGTGCAATGCCAGGGTGTATGCTGCACAGCTTAGCGGATTGTGCAGCCCCTGCCTATGTGATAAATCGCTTGCGGCTGCGTACGACCACCCTTGCAACCTGCCTTTTTGAGCCCGCCACCATGCAGAGCCTTTTCCATCTCGCCTTCCATGTGCACGACCTGGATGCTGCACGCCACTTCTACCGCGACACGCTCGGCTGCGCCGAAGGCCGCAGCACCGACAGCTGGGTGGACTTTGATTTCTTTGGCCACCAGATCTCCTGCCACCTGGGCAAACCCTTTGAGACCAGCAATACCGGCCTGGTGGGCAACCACAAGGTGCCGATGCCGCACTTCGGTCTGGTGCTGAAACTCGAGGACTGGAAGCAGCTGGCCGAGCGCCTGCGCGCCGCCAACACACGCTTTGTGCTCGAGCCCCAGGTGCGCTTTGAAGGCGAGCCCGGCGAGCAATGGACGATGTTCTTCTACGACCCGAGCGGCAACCCGATCGAGGTCAAAGGCTTTCGCTCGCTGGCGCAGTTGTACGCGCATTGATGGGGCGCTGTGGCCCCGCCAGGAGCATCTGAGGCGGGGCAAGCGCTGCTGCCGCCCTGCCTGTGGTGGCTAGCGCAGCGATCAGACTTGGTGTCCATCGGTACTTGAGAAACGGGCACAAAAAAGCCAGCTCGAAAGCTGGCTTTTGGTGTTTTGGTTGCGCGAGAAGGATTTGAACCTCCGACCTTTGGGTTATGAGCCCAACGAGCTACCAGACTGCTCCATCGCGCACCGCAATTATAGCGCGACTTTGGTACTGCATTTTGGCGGAATGCGCTTTTAGCGTATATTTTTTGCGCTTCGACTTTTATAGCAATCTTGGCGGGATCAAAGCGGCGGCCTTACCGGCCCACTTTTCAGGCTGACCAGCCCAGTCCGCAACGGTTGCTGCCCGGCAGCCAGGCACAAAAAAGCCAGCTCGAAAGCTGGCTTTTGATGTTCTGGTTGCGCGAGAAGGATTTGAACCTCCGACCTTTGGGTTATGAGCCCAACGAGCTACCAGACTGCTCCATCGCGCACTTGCATTATAGCTCGGGTTTTCCTTAATGCGAAGCGCTTTGTCATCATTTGGAAAACTATTTGTGGAATGAGGGCCTCAAGCGCTGCTTGCAGCGATCGGCAGAGGCGCAGCGCCATAGAAAAAGCCCACCGAAGTGGGCTTTTTCAGTCGGAACCTGCAGAGGGCTTATTCTGCTGCGGCATCACCGGCTTCTTCAGCGCGGTCCACCAGTTCAACATAGGCCATAGGCGCGTTGTCGCCCACGCGGAAACCCATCTTCAGGATACGGGTGTAGCCGCCTGGACGGTTGGCCGAGCGAGGACCCAGCACGTTGAACAGCTTGGTGACGCTGTCGCGGCTGCGCAGACGGTCAAAAGCCAGACGGCGGTTAGCCACGGTGTCCACCTTGGCCAGCGTGATCATGGGCTCGATCACCTTGCGCAGTTCCTTGGCTTTAGGAACGGTGGTCTTGATGGCTTCGTGCTCGATGAGCGAATTCATCATGTTTTGCAGCATCGCCTTACGGTGAGACGAGGTGCGGTTCAGTTTGCGGAGGCCGTGTCCGTGACGCATGGTGCTTTTCCTTTTAGATTGATTCAATCAAACAGCCGTATCAGGTACTGTTCGACGCACTACGATTGAGCTCCCCCACCATTGGGAGAGCTCTCCATTATAACTTAACGCTTTTCCAAACCGGCTGGTGGCCAGTTTTCAAGCTTCATACCCAGGGTCAGACCACGGGAAGCCAACACTTCCTTGATCTCGTTGAGCGACTTGCGACCCAGATTCGGGGTCTTGAGCAACTCATTTTCGGTGCGCTGGATCAGGTCACCGATGTAGTAGATGTTCTCGGCCTTCAAGCAGTTGGCAGAACGCACGGTCAGTTCCAGCTCGTCCACAGGACGCAGCAGGATCGGATCGAACGTGGCGTTGTTGCGCGCCTGGCCACCTGGCTGGTCGAACACATCCAATGCGCCGCCTTCGAGCTGCGCAAACACGGCAAGTTGCTCCACCAGGATCTTGGCCGACGAGCGCACTGCATCTTCTGCAGCGATGGCACCGTTGGTTTCGATCTCGAGAACCAGCTTGTCCAGATCGGTACGCTGCTCCACACGGGCGGATTCGACCGTGTAGCTAACGCGCTTGATCGGCGAGAACGATGCGTCCAGCACAATGCGGCCGATCGACTTGGTCGACTCGTCACCGTAGCGGCGCACGTTACCGGGCACATAGCCACGGCCTTTTTCCACCTTGATCTGCATGTCCAGCTTGCCGCCTTGCGACAGGTTGGCGATGATATGATCAGGGTTGATGATTTCTACATCGTGAGGCGTCTGAATGTCAGCAGCCGTCACCACGCCTTCGCCATCCTTGCGCAGGCTCAGCGTCACTTCGTCACGGTTGTGGAGCTTGAACACCACGCCCTTGAGGTTCAGCAAGATGTTGACCACATCTTCCTGGACGCCGTCGATAGACGAGTACTCGTGCAGCACACCTGCAATGGTCACTTCCGTCGCTGCATAACCCACCATCGAGGACAGCAGAACACGACGCAGCGCATTGCCCAGCGTGTGCCCGTAGCCGCGTTCAAACGGCTCCAGCTCTACCTTGGCGCGATTGTGGCCCAGCTGTTCTACGTTAATTGTCTTGGGTTTCAGCAAATTGGTCTGCATGCAAACTTCCTCTCAATACCCCCGGCTCGTTACACCGGTAAGGCTGGTGAAGCACCAGAACCGCGATGCCTCGCGGTTCTGGAACGGATACACTTTCGCAGTCGAAAACGACCGTGAAATTAACGAGAATACAATTCGACGATCAGCGATTCGTTGATGTCAGCACCGAATTCATCGCGGTCTGGAGACTTCTTGAAGACGCCTTCAGCCTTGTCAGCCGACACGTCCACCCAAGCGGGGAAGCCCACTTGACCAGCCAGTTGCAGCGACTCAACGATACGGGCTTGCTTCTTCGACTTTTCGCGCACCGCCACCACGTCGCCCTCCTTCACCGAGTAGGAAGGAATGTTGACGGATTGACCGTTCACGGTGATGGCCTTGTGGGACACCAGCTGACGCGCTTCGGAGCGGGTCGAGCCAAAGCCCATGCGATACACCACGTTGTCCAGACGGCTTTCCAGCAGGCTCAGCAGGTTCGCGCCGGTGTTGCCACGGCGACGATCAGCTTCAGCGAAGTAACGGCGGAATTGCTTCTCCAGCACACCGTAGGTGCGCTTGACCTTTTGCTTTTCACGCAGTTGCAGACCGTAGTCCGAGGTACGCGTGCCGGAGGTACGGCCGTGTTGACCTGGCTTGGTGTCCAGCTTGACCTTGTCCGCGATCGAGCGACGTGCGCTCTTCAGGAACAGGTCTACGCCTTCGCGGCGGGAAAGTTTGCCCTTAGGGCCAATAAAACGTGCCACTTGAATATCCTTTTTTCAGCTACCGCATAAATGCGGGAGCCGCCAGAGCACCATGCACTGGCGGCGGTGGGCTTATGGTGAGTTAGATACGACGACGCTTTTGAGGGCGGCAGCCGTTGTGCGGGACTGGCGTCACGTCGGAGATCGACGTGATGCGGATGCCCAGTGCACCCAGAGCACGCACCGAAGACTCGCGACCTGGGCCTGGGCCCTTGATCTCGACGTCCAGGTTCTTGATGCCCTGTTCCATGGCAGCACGGCCGGCCACTTCGGAAGCAACCTGGGCTGCGAAAGGCGTCGACTTGCGCGAGCCCTTGAAACCCTGGCCACCCGACGAAGCCCAAGACAACGAGTTGCCTTGGCGGTCGGTGATCGTGATGATGGTGTTGTTGAACGAAGCGTGAACGTGTGCAATGCCGTCAGAAATGTTCTTGCGAACTTTCTTACGTACACGTGCAGCTGCGTTGTTCTGAGACTTAGCCATTGTGTACCTTCAATCTCTTTATTTCTTCAAAGCCGCTGCGCCTTTGCGCGGACCCTTGCGGGTACGGGCATTGGTGCGGGTACGCTGACCACGCATGGGCAGACCACGACGATGACGGAAACCGCGGTAGCAGCCGATGTCCATCAAACGCTTGATGTTCATCGTGGTTTCACGGCGCAGGTCACCTTCCAGGGTCAGGTGAGCGATTGCGTCGCGGATCTTTTCCAGATCAGCGTCCGTGAAGTCCTTGACTTTCTTGGCGTAGTCGATACCAGCGGCTTCGCAGATCTTGCGAGCGGTGGTGCGACCGATGCCATAGATAGCGGTCAGGCCGATCTCCGCATGCTTGTGCGGAGGGATGTTAATACCAGCAATACGTGCCATTTGTGTCCTCTAATACTTTAGATTAACCTTGGCGCTGCTTATGGCGCTGGTCGGTGCAGATCACGCGTACGACACCCTTGCGACGGATGATCTTGCAGTTACGGCAAATCTTCTTTACCGAAGCTGAAACTCTCATTTCATTCTCCTAAAACTTCCATCCGCTCCAGTCTGTGACGGCATTTCAAATATTTAGCCCGAACAGACTGGAGGGCACACTTTCCTGTCGATCTCAGTTTTTGGCTGAGGCCTTGAAGTTCGCCTTCTTCAGAAGCGACTCATACTGCTGAGACATCATGTAGTTCTGGACCTGGGACATGAAGTCCATGGTCACCACGACGATGATCAACAAGGAAGTGCCACCGAAATAGAACGGAACGTTGTACTTCAGGATCAAGAACTCTGGCAGCAGACACACGAAGGTGATGTAAACAGCACCCGCAAGCGTCAAACGTACCAAAATCTTATCAATATAACGTGCTGTCTGATCCCCTGGTCGAATCCCGGGAATAAAGGCACCACTCTTCTTCAGGTTATCGGCCGTTTCGCGGCTGTTGAAAACCAAGGCCGTATAGAAGAAGCAGAAAAAGATGATCGCTGCGGCATAGAACATCACATAGATGGGCTGACCAGGAGTCAGCGTGCTAGCAATGTCCTTGAGCCAACGCATCGATTCGCCAGCGCTGAACCAGTTCACAACAGTGGCAGGCAGCAAGATGATCGACGAAGCGAAGATGGGCGGAATCACACCAGCCATGTTCAGCTTCAGTGGCAAGTGCGAAGACTGACCACCATACACCTTGTTTCCAACCTGACGGCGCGCGTAGTTCACCAGGATCTTGCGCTGTCCACGCTCGACAAACACGACGAAGTACGTCACGGCTGCCACTACGAGAACAATGAAGATCGCGGCAATGATGCTCATCGCACCAGTACGCACCAATTCGAGCAATCCACCGATGGAGCTGGGCAGACCCGCAGCAATACCGGCGAAAATCAGGATCGAGATCCCGTTGCCCAAACCACGCTCGGTGATCTGTTCACCCAGCCACATCAGGAACATCGTACCGGCAGTCAAGCTGACCACAGCGGTAAGACGGAACCCGAAACCAGGGCTGAGGACCAAACCGGCAGTGCCTTCCAGCGCCACGGCAATGCCGAGCGACTGGAACAGCGCAAGCGCCAATGCACCGTAACGGGTGTACTGGGTAATCTTGCGACGGCCGGCTTCGCCTTCCTTCTTCATCTGTTCGAATGTCGGGACGACGTAGGTCATCAATTGCATGATGATCGATGCCGAGATGTACGGCATGATCCCCAGTGCAAACACGGTGAAGCGCGAGAGCGCTCCGCCCGAGAACATGTTGAACAGGTTGAGAATGCCACCCTGTTGGCTATTGAACAGCTGCTGCAACTGGTTGGGATCGATACCAGGCACCGGAATATGAGCTCCGATGCGGTAGACGATCAGCGCCAGCAACAGAAAAACCAAACGACGACGCAGATCGCCGTATTTACCGGTCTTTGCAATAGTTGCGGTGTTCGTAGCCACTGATGAATCTTTCAGAAAGGGTTAGGCGACGCTACCGCCAGCAGCTTCGATCGCAGCCTTGGCACCAGCGGTGGCGCCGATGCCGTTCAGCTTGACAGCCTTGGACAGAGCACCGGTGTTGATCACCTTGACGACCTTGGCGCGTTGGCCAACCAGACCGGCTTGCTTGAGCACTGCCAGATCCACATCCGCAGCACCCAGCAGCTCGAGCGCGGCCAGGGAGACTTCGGCGTTGAACTTCAACGTGGTGGACTTGAAACCGCGCTTGGGCAGGCGACGCTGCAAAGGCATTTGACCGCCTTCGAAGCCTACCTTGTGGTAGCCACCCGAACGCGACTTTTGACCCTTGTGACCACGGCCGGCGGTCTTACCCAGACCCGAACCGATACCGCGACCCACGCGACGCTTGGCGTGCTTGGCACCTGCTGCAGGCTTGATGCTATTGAGTTCCATCATCAATCCTTTCAGAGAACCTTCACCAGGTAGGCGATCTTGTTAATCATACCGCGCACTTCGGGGGTGTCCTTCAGTTCGCTGATGCTGTTCAGCTTGCGCAGACCCAGACCACGCACGGTGGCGCGGTGGTCTTCTTTGGTACCAATCGGGCTACGCACCAGTTGGACCTTCACAGTTTGTTGCGTTGTCATAGTGACTCCGATCAGACGAACAGGTCTTCAACCGACTTGCCACGCTTTGCAGCCACTTCCGCAGGGGTCGTGGAGTTGTTCAAAGCGTCGAAAGTGGCGCGAACCATGTTGTAGGGATTCGACGAACCATGGCTCTTGGCCACGATATCGGTGATACCCAGAACTTCGAAGACGGCGCGCATGGGGCCGCCGGCGATGATACCGGTACCCTTGGGGGCAGGAGCCAACATCACGTTGGCAGCGCCATGGTGACCCATCACTTTGTGATGCAGGGTGCCGTTCTTCAACGAAACCTTGATCATGTTGCGACGGGCTTCTTCCATAGCCTTCTGCACGGCAGCAGGCACTTCCTTGGACTTGCCCTTGCCCATGCCAACGCGGCCGTCACCATCGCCAACCACGGTCAGTGCAGCGAAGCCGAGAATACGACCACCCTTCACAACCTTGGTGACGCGGTTGACCGCGATCATTTTTTCGCGCAAACCGTCGTCATTCGCCTGGTCTTGCACCTTGGGGGAAAATTTAGCCATTTCTATCCACTCCGCTTAGAACTGCAGGCCGGCTTCGCGGGCTGCATCAGCCAGAGCCTTGACGCGGCCGTGGTAGGCAAAACCTGCACGGTCGAATGCAACCTTCTCAACGCCAGCTGCCTTCGCCTTTTCAGCGATGCGCTTGCCGATGAGAGTAGCTGCGGCGGTGTTGCCACCCTTGCCAGCTGCGCCCAGGTTGCTGCGCACTTCGGCTTCTGCCGTAGATGCGGTTGCAATCACCTTGGTGCCGTCGCCGGAAATGATCGTGGCATAGATATGGAGGTTCGTACGGTTCACCGTCAAACGCGCAACGCCTTGGTTGGCAATGCGGATACGGGTTTGCAGGGAACGACGAAGACGCTGCTGTTTCTTGTTCAACATGATGCAGCTCCTTATTTCTTCTTAGTCTCTTTGATCGTGACCTTCTCATCCGCATAACGGATGCCCTTGCCCTTGTAAGGCTCGGGAGGACGAACGGCACGAATCTCGGCTGCCAGCTGACCCACGCGTTGGCGGTCAGCACCCTTGATCACCACTTCCGTAGGGGTAGGGGTGGCCACGGAGATGCCGGCAGGCATTTCAAAGTTGACTGGGTGGGAATAACCAACGCTCAGGTTCAGCTTGCTGCCGGAGGCAGCGGCCTTGTAACCCACGCCGACGAGAGACAGCTTCTTCTCGAAGCCCTTGCTCACACCAACCACCATGTTGTTCACCAGCTGACGCATGGTGCCGCTCATGGCATTGGCTTCACGGGAGTCATTCACCGGCTCGAAAGCCAGCTTACCGTCGTTGTTGGAAACCTTGACCAGGGCGTTGGGGGTCAGCAGCAGCGTGCCGCCTGCGCCCTTGACGCTGATTTGGTCTTCCTTGATGGAGACATCCACACCTTGGGGGATGCTCACAGGCATTTTTGCTACACGGGACATGTCAGTATTTCTCCTTCAATGCCGCGTTAAGCCACATAGCAAAGCACTTCACCGCCGACACCGGCAGCGCGCGCTTTACGATCGGTCATCACACCCTTAGGCGTGGTCACGATTGCAACACCCAGGCCGTTTTGGACTTGAGGAATTGCAGTGCAGCCCTTGTACACACGCAGGCCAGGACGGCTCACGCGCTCGATACGCTCGATCACTGGACGACCAGCGTAGTACTTCAAGGTAATTGCGAGTTCAGACTTGCCATCTTCGGTCTTCACTTCGAAGCCATCGATGTAACCCTCGTCCTTCAAAACCTGTGCGATGGCAACCTTCACTTTGGAGGAAGGAACCAGCACGGTGGCTTTGGACACCATTTGTGCGTTACGGATACGGGTCAGCAAGTCAGCGATTGGATCACTCATGCTCATGTTTAATCTCCTGACTGCTTACCAGCTGGCCTTGGTCACGCCTGGGATGGCGCCGACGAATGCCAGTTCACGAATCTTGGCGCGGCCCAGACCGAATTGACGGAAAGTGCCACGGGGACGACCCGTGATTTCGCAACGTGCACGTTGACGAGTGGGGTTTGCATTGCGAGGCAGCTTTTGCAGGCCCAGACGGGCTGCATCACGCTCTTCGTCGGAACGCTTGGCGTCGCCGGCGATGGCCTTCAGTTCTGCATACTTGGCTGCGTACTTGGCAGCCAGCTTTTCACGCTTCAGTTCGCGTTGGATCAGTGCTTGTTTAGCCATGCATCACCTCAGTTCTTGAACGGGAAGCGGAAAGCCTGCAACAGTGCCTTGCACTCGTCGTCATTCTTCGCAGTCGTCGTAATGCTGATATTGAGACCACGCAGTGCGTCGACTTTGTCGTACTCAATTTCAGGGAAGATGATTTGTTCTTTGACGCCGATGTTGTAGTTGCCACGGCCATCAAAGGCGCGGCCAGAAATACCACGGAAGTCACGCACGCGGGGCAGAGCCACGGTGACGAAACGGTCCAGGAATTCATACATCTGAACGCCACGCAGGGTCACCATGCAGCCGATAGCTTGGCCTTCGCGGATCTTGAAACCAGCGATAGCCTTCTTGGCCTTGGTCACCACAGGCTTTTGACCAGCAATCTTGGTCAGGTCAGCCACGGCGTTGTCCATCACCTTCTTGTCGGAGACGGCTTCGCTCACACCCATGTTCAGGGTGATCTTCGTCAGGCGAGGCACTTCCATCGAGGAGGTGTAGCCGAACTTCTTCATCAGTTCGGGAGCGATTTGCTCACGGAATTGTTTTTGCAGTCGTGCAACGTTTGCCATGTCTTACTCCTTAGGCTGCGATTTCAGCGCCATTGGACTTGAACACGCGAACACGTGCGCCGTCGGCGTTCACCTTGATGCCCACGCGATCAGCCTTGCCGGTTGCCGCATTGAAGATAGCCACGTTGGATTGGTGGATAGGCATAGCCTTTTCCACGATACCGCCGTTGGTGCCCTTCATGGGGTTTGGCTTGACGTGCTTCTTCACCATGTTGATGCCTTCGATCACCAGGTGGGAGTCATCCGCACGCAGGGTCACGGTGCCACGCTTGCCCTTGTCACGGCCGGTCAGCACGATAACTTCGTCGCCCTTGCGAATCTTGTTCATAGTGCTATTCCTTTAGAGAACTTCGGGGGCCAGCGACACGATCTTCATGAACTTTTCGGTACGCAGTTCACGGGTCACGGGGCCAAAGATGCGGGTGCCGATAGGCTCCAGCTTGGCGTTGAGCAACACAGCAGCGTTGCCATCGAATTTGACGAGCGAACCGTCAGCACGGCGAATACCCTTTGCGGTACGCACCACCACAGCACTGTAAACCTCGCCTTTTTTGACGCGGCCACGTGGAGCAGCTTCTTTCACGCTCACCTTGATAATGTCACCAACGCTCGCATAGCGACGGTGCGAACCACCCAGCACTTTGATGCACTGGACAGACTTCGCGCCGGTATTGTCGGCAACCTCGAGTCGAGATTCTGTCTGGATCATTTCAATATTCCCAACTTGCACCAGCAGACCAGACAGCCCAATAAGAATTAATCCTCATGGACAGCCAAGCAGCCAGTCAGTCTTGGGCCCGTCGTCCACACCGCAACCATTTACGATGCTTCTCCTGGGCAGAAACCTCGCGCATTAAACGCGAAGCCCTCTATTGTGTCAGAGCTAGCACACCTCGTCAAGGGCGCGCACCCAAACCAGCGGTAAATTTGTATTTTTACGCCACTTTTTCGCCGGCGTACTGCTGCGCCAGCACCAGGAAAGCGGTCAGAGCCGTATCCGACCCCAATTCTTCCTGCAAGATCTCGGCCACGCGCGGGGCCAGCTTGGCGGCCAGGCGGGCATCCAAGAAGAGCAGGCGGCTGCGGCGGGCGAGCACGTCTTCGACAGTGCGCGCATATTCATAGCGCGCAGCAAAACGCACCATGGCTTCGCTCAGGCCATTGGCCAGCCAGACGTCGGCGCCTGGCAAGGTGGCCACAAACTCAGCCTCGCTGCCATAGGAGTGCATGCCTTGGGCCATGTGCATGCTGTGCTGGGCGCGGCCCGATGCGGGCGTACCCACCAGCGGCAGCTTCACGGTCACGCCACCGGGCTTGCGCGGCAGGCGCTGGGCATCGAAGCAGGCATTGAGCACGTCCTCGGCCATCGCGCGGTAGGTGGTCCACTTTCCGCCGGTCACCGTCACCATGCCGGACTTGCTGGTCAGCACCGTGTGCTCACGGCTGATACCCTTCGTGTTTTCGCCATCGTCGTCTTGCGGCTTGACCAGCGGACGCAGCCCGGCCCACATGCTGCGCACATCGGCCATCGTGGGGGCGCGGCTGAGGTACTTGCCCGCCTCGCTCAGGATGAAGTTCAGCTCTTCCTCAAACGGACGGGGCTCGCGCGCCAGGTCATGGCGCGGGGTGTCGGTCGTGCCCAGAATCACCTTGCCCAGCCATGGCACCGCAAACAGCACCCGGCCGTCGGCCGTCTTGGGCACGAGCAGGGCATGGTCCGAGGGCAGGAAATCGCGGTCCACCACCAGGTGCACGCCCTGGCTGGGCGCCACCATGGGCTTGACGGGCTTGCCCATCATCTCGGCATCCTGCTGGCGCAGGTGGTCCACCCAGGGGCCCGTGGCGTTGACCACGCAGCGCGCACGCACCGTGTAGCGCTGGCCAGACTCGGCATCCTTGCAGACCACGCCTGCGACCTGGCCCTCCTCCTGGATCAGCTCCGTCACCGGGCAGTAGTTGACCAGCAAGGCCCCCTTGGCAGCGGCCGTGCGGGCCAGCGCAATCGCCAGGCGGGCGTCGTCGAACTGGCCATCCCAGTATTTGACGCCGCCCTTCAAACCCTTGTCTTGCACCGTGGGCAGCAGCCGGCGCGTGGCGCCAGCCGAGAGAAACTGTGTCGAGCCCAGACCCGCCTTGCCCGCCAGCGCGTCGTACATCTTGAGGCCGATGCCATAGAACGGCGTGTCCAGCATCTTGTAGGACGGCATCACAAAGGCCAGCGGCTGGGCGATATGCGGCGCGTTGTTGAGCAAGGTGGTGCGCTCGTGCAGAGCCTCGCGCACCAGCGAAATATTGCCCTGTGCCAGATAGCGCACGCCGCCATGCACCAGCTTGGTGGCGCGCGACGAGGTGCCCTTGGCAAAGTCCATCGCTTCGAGCAGCGCCACCTTGAAGCCGCGCGCGGCCGCATCGAGCGCCACGCCCAGGCCCGTGGCCCCGCCCCCGACCACCACCAGATCAAATACCGGCGTGGCGCCCAGGCGGGCCAGCAAATCAGTACGGTGAACAGACAGCGGTGCAGCAGCAGTGGACATGCGAAGTAGAAAGAAAGGTCTGAGGGTTGCGGCGCGCCGGCCTGGCCAGGATCGCCGCAAAGTGCCAAAGCCTGGAAGCGAGATTCGCTTTTGCGCTTTTGTCTCTAAATTTTATTCGTTTTTGATCTTTTTTGTTCGTTATTGGCAAATTTGCGGTTGGCGAAGCCCAAGATCTCAGCGGCGCAGCATGCCAGCCTGGCATGCCAATCTGATGACAAAACCACCCGCCAGCCATGGCTGATGCGGGGACCGCCCGGTGCGGCACGCCACCTCCTGCCTGCTGCACTGTTGCGTTTTGCACTATATTGGCGGGAGTTTTCGTTTTCATTCGTTTCAGATCCACGCCATGACGGAGCTCTACAACAGCAACCCTCGCCAACTGCTGCTCTTGCAAGAGGTGCAGCGCCGCAGCTCGGCCACCGTCGAGGAGCTGGCCGCCTTCCTGGGTGTGACGCTGCAGACCGTGCGCCGCGATGTGCAGCGGCTGTCCGAAGCCGGGGTGCTCACGCGCTTTCATGGCGGCGTGCGCGTGCCCAACTCCACCACAGAAAATCTCGCCCACCAGCAGCGCGAAGCGCTCAATGCCGACGGCAAGACCCGCATTGCCCAGGCCGTGGCCGCCCAGGTGCCACACAACTGCTCGCTGATCCTGAACATCGGCACCACGACCGAGGCAATTGCCCGCGCGCTGATGCAGCACCGGGGGCTGCGCATCATCACCAACAACCTCAATGTGGCCGCCACCTTGAGCAGCAATGCGGATTGCGAAGTGATCGTCGCCGGCGGCGTGGTGCGCGGCCGCGACCGAGGCATCATCGGCGAGGCTGCGGTGGACTTCATCCGCCAGTTCCGCGTCGATATTGCGCTCATCGGTATTTCCGGCATTGAATCAGACGGCAGCCTGCGCGACTATGACTTCCGCGAAGTGAAAGTGGCCCAGACCATCATGGACCAGGCACGCGAGGTCTGGATGGCGGCCGACCACAGCAAGTTTGGCCGCCCGGCGATGGTCGAGGTGGGCCCGCTCTCGCGCATTGACCGGCTGTTTACCGATGCCCCGCCGCCCGACCCCTTCCCCCGGCTGCTGCAGGAAGCCCATGTGCACTGCACCGTCGCTTGACAGCCGGGTACAGCCCGCCTGCCCTTTGTTGATTTGATTGAAATACCGGCTCAGACCGGCCTTGAGACATGACCTATCTGCTCGCTCTGGACCAGGGCACCTCCAGCTCCCGCACCATTGTGTTTGACCGCCAGGGCGCCATCGTGGCCCAGGCGCAGCGCGAGCTGCCGCAAATCTATCCCCGCCCCGGCCATGTGGAACACGACCCAATGCAGATCTGGGGCACGCAGTTGGCCACGGCGCAGGAGGCTTTGACTACCGCCGGCATCAGCGCCAGCCAGGTCACCAGCCTGGGCATCACCAACCAGCGCGAGACCACCATCGTCTGGAACCGCAAGACCGGCCAACCCATCCACAACGCGCTGGTCTGGCAGGACCGCCGCGCCGAGCCCGTCTGCGCCCAGTTGCGCGCCGACGGCCATGCCGCGCTGATCCAGGAAAAAACAGGCCTGCTGGTCGATGCCTATTTCTCGGGCACCAAGCTGCAGTGGCTGCTCGACCATGTGCCGGGCGCACGCGCCGCTGCCGAGCGCGGTGAACTGGCCTTTGGCACGGTCGATACCTGGCTGGTCTGGCAGCTGACCCAGGGCCAGCGCCATGTCACCGATGTGAGCAATGCCAGCCGCACCATGCTGTTCAACGTGCACAGCAATACCTGGGACCAGGAACTGCTGGACCTGCTGAACATCCCGCGCTCGCTGATGCCCGAGGTGCAGCCCTCGGCCAGCCATTTTGGCGATACCGCCGCGCAGGTGCTGGGCGCTGCCATCCACATCGGCGGCATGGCCGGCGACCAGCAAAGCGCGCTGTTTGGCCAGGCCTGCTTTGCGCCGGGCATGGCCAAGAACACCTACGGCACCGGCTGCTTCATGCTGATGCACACCGGAGCGCAGTTCCACCCCTCACGCAATGGCCTGCTGACCACCAGCGCCGCGCAGACCGACACCACCCCGCAGTATGCGCTCGAAGGCAGCGTCTTTGTCGGCGGCGCCGTCGTGCAGTGGCTGCGCGATGGCCTGCGCGCCATTGAACACAGCGGCCAGGTGCAGCAGTTGGCCGAGAGCGTGCCCGACAGCGGCGGCGTGATGATGGTGCCCGCCTTCACCGGCCTGGGCGCGCCCTACTGGGATGCCGATGCCCGGGGCACCATCACCGGCCTGACGCGGGGCACCACGGTGGCCCATATTGCGCGGGCTGCGCTGGAATCCATTGCCTACCAAAGCGCCGCGCTGCTGCAGGCCATGAGCCTCGATGCCGTCGCCAACGGTGGCCAGCCGGTGACGGAATTGCGCGTGGATGGCGGCGCCAGTGTCAACAACCTGCTGATGCAGTTCCAGGCCGATTTGCTGGGCATTCCGGTGGTGCGCCCGGCCTGCGTGGAGACCACCGCCTTGGGCGCTGCCTACCTGGCAGGCCTGACCACGGGCATCTACCACAGCAGCGAAGAGCTGTCGGCGCTGTGGAAGGCCGAGCGCCGCTTTACACCCACACAGGACAAGGCGCGTGCTGATGCGCTGATGGCGCGCTGGGAGCAGGCGGTGCGCCAGACGATGGCGCGCTAAGCGACTTTTCCCAAACGAGAACAGGGGCCGCAGCCCCTGTTGTTGTCTATGCCTTCAATGGGATCCGCTTATTCCTCGTCGCCACGCAGCAAGGCGCGGTGGATCAGCGCACCGATCACGGCACCCACAATCGGCGCCAGCCAGAACAGCCACAGCTGCTCCAACGCAATGGCGGGGCCAAACAGCGCAGGACCGGTGCTGCGTGCAGGATTCACCGAGGTATTGGTCACGGGGATCGAGATCAGGTGGATCAAGGTCAGGCACAGGCCAATGCTCATGCCGGCAAAGCCCACGGCCGCCTTCTTCGTGGTCGAGCCCAGGATCACCAGCAGGAAGACCGCGGTCAGCACCACCTCGGTCAGCAGCGCCGCCAGCATCGAGAACTTGCCTGGCGAATGCTCACCAAAGCCATTGGTGGCCAGGTCCGTGACCTGCGCGCCTGCCTTGCCGCTGGCAATCAGGTATAGCAGGCCGGCCGCCACAATCGCACCCAGCACCTGGGCAATGATGTAGCCCGGCAGGTCCGAGGCCTTGAAGCGCCCGGCCACCGTCAAGCCGACCGAGACGGCCGGGTTGAAATGGCCGCCCGAGATCGGGCCAAAGGCATAGGCGCCGGTCAGCACCGTCAGGCCAAAGGCCAGGGACACACCCAGGAGGCCAATCCCCACTTCCGGAAAGGCCGCAGCCAGCACCGCGCTGCCACAGCCGCCAAACGTCAGCCAGAACGTACCCAGGCATTCCGCCGACCATTTTTGCAGGTTGGATGTCATCTCTCTTACCCCTTCATCAGTCAGACCCGCGGCATGCAACGCACACACAGGCGGGCCCTAGTAGCCGAGATGATAAGGAGCGAGCGGCGTTTGAAAATGTCAACAATTGCCGGTGCAACAAGCGCGCTACACTTGCCGAAAATGCTATGAAAATCAATATTCAAATACATTATTCGTTTGGCCTACTCAACACGCTGTCGCTCTCCGTTGCGCTGCTTTTGGCGGGCTGCAAGACCTCTCCGGAGCCTGCACAAGAACCGGCTTCACTGCCTACTCCTAAGCCTGCCGCCACCCTCGCCTGCCATGCCGCCGGCAGCCCGGCCTGGCAACTGCTCGGCGAGCAGCGTTGGCCGCTCGATACCAGCTGGGCCGGCACGCCCATCGGCGGGCTCTCGTCCATCGATTACAACCCTGCCGATGACAGCTATTACCTGGTGAGTGACGACCGCTCGGCCAAGGACAGCGCCCGCTGGTACCAGGCCCGTATCCGCTACAACGCCAGCGGCCTGCAGCAGGTCAGCATCACCGGCCAGCAGTACCTGCAGACACCGTCAGGCACGCCCTACCCCAGCAGCCGCTCGGCGGCAGCGGACACGGCCGTGCCCGACCCCGAAGCGCTGCGGCTGCTGCCCGGCGGGCGCAGCGTGGTCTGGAGCAGCGAAGGCGACTTTGCACGCGGCTTTGGCCCCGCGTTGCAGCAAGCCGGGCTCGATGGCAGTTGGCAAAAAACCTGGCCCCTGCCCGCGCTGCTGCAAGGCCCGCTGCAGCCCGCAACCGGCCGGGGCCCGCGCAACAATATGACCTTGGAGGGCATCGCGATCAGCGACGACCAGCGCAGCCTGTGGTTGGCCATGGAAGGCGCCTTGCGCCAGGACGGCCCGCTGCCGCGCCGGGGCCAGATTGGCGGGCCGCTGCGCATCACCCAGTATGACCTGGCCAGCCAGCAGCCTGTGCGCCAGATCGCCTACATCCCCGACGCGCTACCCAAGGACAACCTGCTGCTGCCGCTCATTGCCATCAATGGCGTCAGCGAGGTCCTGGCCGATGGACCCGACCACCTGCTGGTGCTCGAGCGCGCCTATGTGCTGGGCGCAGGCTTTTCTGCACGCGTCTACCGCATCAACACCCAGGAGGCCAGCGACACCTTGGCCATCGATGCGCTGCAGGACGCGGCATACACCCCCGCCCACAAGGAGTTGCTGCTGGATTTTGCGCAACTGGGCCTGCGCACCGTGGACAACCTCGAAGGCATGACCTGGGGCCCGCGCCTGGCCAGCGGCGAGCGCGTGCTGCTGCTGGTCAGCGACAACAACTTCAACCCGGCCCAGGTCACGCAGTTTTTGGCGCTGGTCGAGACACCGGCCTGCGCCAGCGCATCGGGCAATACATCCGGCCACGCCGGCCAATCGCATCGCAATTGAAATTGATAGCAAAACCTGTGCGCCCCGCATGGCTTGCCGCGCCAGCGGTTTGAGCTTTGCGCAGGCCGCCGCTATAGTGGCAGCCACAGCAGCACGCGCTGGTTTTGCCCCCTTTTCTCTTTGTTTGCACCTGCCGCCATGTCCACTACCGATCTGTCCCAATTTCCCGCCATCGCCTTTATCGGCGGCGGCAACATGGCCAGCGCCATCATCGGCGGCCTGATCCGCCAGGGCCTGCCCCAAGACCGCATCCAGGTGGTCGAGCCCTACGAGCCCCAGCGCCAAGTGCTGCAGCAGCAATTTGGCATCAACGCGCTGCCCGCCGCTGACAGCAGCCTGGCGCAGGCCCAGGTCGTTGTCTGGGCCGTCAAGCCGCAAACCTTTGCCCAGGCCGCTGCCGCGGTCGCCGACCACAGCCGCCATGCGCTGCACCTGAGCGTGGCCGCCGGCATCCGCAGCGACAGCATTGCCCAGTGGCTGGGCAATGACCAGATCGTGCGCGCCATGCCCAATACGCCGGCCCTCGTCGGCCAGGGCATGACGGGGCTGTTTGCGCGCCCGCAGGTGAGTGCTGCCCAGCAGCAGCTGGCCGAGCAGATCATCACCACCACCGGTCAGCTGGTCTGGGTGCAGCAGGAGTCGCAGCTCGACGCGGTCACCGCCCTGTCGGGCTCGGGCCCTGCGTATGTGTTCTATTTTCTCGAAGCCATGCAGCAAGCCGGTGTGGAGATGGGTCTGCCCGCCGAGCAGGCGCTGCAGCTGGCCATTGGCACCTTCAGCGGCGCATCGGCCCTGGCTGCGCAGTCGGGCGAAGCCCCCTCGGTGCTGCGTGAGCGCGTCACCAGCAAGGGCGGCACCACCTTTGCTGCGCTGGAGCACATGCGGGCTGCCGATATCGCGGCCCACTTCATCGGCGCCATGCATGCCGCCGAGCGCCGCGCCAAGGCCCTAGGCGACGAGTTCGGCGGCTAAGAGCCAGCGCCTTTGCGGCCGCCCGGGCAGGGGCGGTCTGCGTTGTTGCAGCGCTTGCCAATAGCTGGCTATTGGCTGCGCACTGCGCCTAGCATCCCATCCCGCAAAGACACTGTCGCGGTCCGAGGAGAACAGACTCTCAAACTCCTGCAGCGGCAGTCTCCAGCCAAATACCGGTGCGCCACACCGCGCCAGCAACTTTGCAGAAATGCAGCAACGCATTGCGTATATTTCACACAGAAGTCAAACGCAAAGCGTATAATCCGGCCGCATTCACACCTTTGCACGGAGCCAGGTCATGGACAGCCAACAGGATTTTCTTCGCGACGCAATGCGCCGTTTGAACTTGACGCGCGACGCTTTTGCCGAGCGCCTGGGCGTGCGCCGCCGCACCTTGGACACCTGGCTGTTGCCCGAGGCCTCGGGCGAAGCCCGCGCCATGCCAGATATGGCACAGAAATTTGTCTCCGAGATCCTGTTTCGCGAAGCCGAGGGACACGACGCCCAGAAGCACCACCGCCCGCTGGCCGAGCGCATGTCGGCCGATGGCCGGCCACAGCTGCTGTCGGTGGCCCAGCTCGAGCGCGAAAGCCTGGAAGAATTGTTCCGCATCGCCGATGTGATGCAGCCCATTGCGCGCCGCCACAAGGTCTGCCGCGTGCTCGAAGGCGCCGTCATGGGCAGCCTGTTCTTTGAAGCCAGCACCCGCACCCGCGTGAGCTTTGGCGCCGCCTTCAGCCGCCTGGGCGGCTCGGTCTGCGACACCACCGGCTTTACCTTCTCGTCGATGGCCAAGGGCGAATCCATCTATGACACCAGCCGCGTGATGGCCGGCTATGTCGATGCGCTCGTCATCCGCCACCCCGAGCAAGGCTCGGTGGCCGAGTTCGCACGCGCGACGAACATCCCTGTGATCAATGCCGGCGACGGCCCCGGCGAGCACCCCAGCCAGGCGATCTTGGACATGTACACCATCCAGCGTGAGTTCTCGCGCCTGGGCAAGCTGATGGATGGCGCCCATATCGCGATGGTGGGCGATCTGAAGTACGGCCGCACCGTGCATTCGCTGATCCGCCTGCTGTCGCTGTACAAGGGCATGAAGTTCACGCTGATCTCGCCCAGCTCGCTGGAGATGCCCGCCTACCTGATCGAGCTGGCCTCGACCAATGGCCATGTGGTGGAGGTCTCGACCTCGCTGCAAGACCTCAAGGGCGCCGATGTGGTCTACGCCACGCGCATCCAGAAAGAGCGCTTTGCCGGTGAGAACATCGAGGGCTATACGCCCGAGTTCCAGGTGCAGAAATCGCTGGTCGATGCGGTCTGCAAGCCCGACACCATCATCATGCACCCGCTGCCGCGCGATGCCCGCGCCGGCGCCAACGATCTGTCCACCGATCTGAACCTGGACCCGCGCCTGGCCATCTTCCGCCAGACCGACAATGGCATCCCTGTGCGCATGGCTTTGTTTGCCGTTTTGATGGGTGTCGAGAGCCAGATTGCCCGCAATTTGCGCGATGTCACCTGGCGTTCTCCGGCTTTTGTAGGCCCGGATGATGCAGTGTTTGATACTTTGGATTAAACTCTGCCTTACACAACACCATGATTTGAGACATTTTTTCGAAGCGCCCACTACTTGCTTCGAAAGAATTAACGTTTTTTTCCTGCGACTCCAGTGTTAGCGGCCATCTATCGATGGCCGCTTTTTTGTCTGCGTGTAGTGCATTTTTCGTCTCTCCACTACGCTCAGCCCGGCATGAAAAAAGGACTTGCAAGCAAGTCCTGGACAGAAGTGTCAGGCCCCTGCGGCCCTGAGCCGCAAGGGCTGGTTGCGCTTAGCGGCCCAGACCGAGGCGGCGCCGGCCCGCAGCGAGCAGACCCAGCAAGCCGCTCAGGCTCAGCAGGCTCCACAGACCCAAGGCCGGCACCGGCACAGCGCTGCCTGCGCCAGGCGTGCCCGGGTCGACGGGAGTGCCTGGGTCAACCGGCACATCGGCCAGCCAGCCAGCACCACCGGGATCGGCGATCTGGCCGTTGGCGACCATGTCGTCATCCCCATCACCACCATCGACGATCTGCACGGTCAGCGTATTGCCGTTCACGGCCGATGGCAGGTTGTACCAATGCGGCGTGGTGTTGGCCTTGGTGGGACCGAACTTCCAGTACTTGGCGTTGGCGGGCAGGGCTGCGGGGTAGCTGATGCTCATCGTGCCATTGCCGCCCATCGCGCAGCCCGTTGCCGTCCACTGCAGGGCGCCGTAGGGAACGCTCAGGCCTTGGGGCAAGGCGCCCAGCGAGGCAGCCGAAACAGCGACCGGCGCTTGTGCCAGGCGGCAGGCGTCCGCGCTGGTCCACTGCACCGCAGCGCTGCCGCCACCGCCAGCAGCGGGCAGCTCGACCTCAAAGTTCTGCTCCGGATCGGGGTCGACGGGCGTGCCTTCCAGGTTCAGGCCCAGCACGATCGGGTTGTGGTCGCTGGAGCGGTAGGCATCGGCCGCGTAGAACGAGGTGACTTGCGCGGCGCTCTTGAAGTTGGTGTTGTAGTCGATGACCGGCGGCTCTTCCGCATTGATCTGCCACTTGACCACATTTCCCACCTGGCTGGAGAGCGCCGAGCTGACCAGCACATGGTCGAGCGAGCCCCACAGCGTCTGGAAGCTGTACGAGTACTGCCCCGCGCCCAGCTTCTGGTAGCCATGGCCTTCCAGGAAGGAGATCGGGTCTTCCTTGGCATAGGCGTTGAAGTCACCCATCAGCACATTCTTGCCATTGCCCGCTTGCGTCGGGTTGCCTTGCAGCCAGGCTTGCAGCTGCTCGACGGCACGCTTGCGCGACTGGTTGTTGGCGCCCTGGCCGTCGCCGATGTCGGGATCGTTGACACTGCCCTTGGACTTCAAGTGGTTGACCACCACGGTGAACTGGTCCTTGCCGCCGCCAGCGAGCGTCTTCTCGAAGGTCTGGGCCAGGGGCACGCGGTTGCCATAGGTGGCGTTGAAGGCATCGTACTGCGCCTCATCGGGCACGGCCGGCACACCCACGGGGGTCACACGGTCCTTGCGGTAGATGACCGCGACAGTGATCGCATCATGGCCTGCAGCGACTGCCGTTTTGCCGCCACCGGCATGGAAGGGCCCCTTCACGTAGTCATAGACATCGCTGCCATGCTGGGCGTTGAGGGCCCGGGTCAGCGCAGCCAAGGCGCTGGTGGTCTCAAAGCCGTTGTTCTGGATTTCCATCAGGCCGTAGACGTCGGCATCCAGCCCCAGCAGATTGCTGACGATCTTGTCGGTCTGGCGCGTCAGTTCCTCGGCATTGTCCGCACCCCGGCCTTCGAGCGAATCGCCGTAGGGGTTGGTAAATTTAGCCGTGCCCAGGGTGCTGAAGAAATTCAGCACGTTGGCCGAAGCGATCTTGACCGTCGGGCTGCCCACCGCTTGCTGCAGGTCGGCCACCGTGGGGCGCGCGGCACCGCTGAAGACCGGCTTTTGCAGCGGCTGCACCCGGTAGCTGGTCTGGTGCTCGCCCGCAGCCGTATCGATGAAGTGGTCCAGAATGCCTTCAATCGCTGGCGTGCTGTCTCCCGCACGCAAGCTGTTGCTGGCGCTCAGGTCCTGGCCATTGCGGCCCAGCACGGTGGCCGGGTTTTGCTTGCTGCTGCCATCGTCCAGAATGATCTGGCTGCGCTTGACCGTCTCCAGATAGGCCTTGTTGCCATTGATGTCGGGCGCATTCAGCTCGGTGTACTGCACCAGCTTTTCCTTGTCACTCAGCGTGACCATGCCATAGCGGCCCAGGTAGTAGTTGTCCGTCACGACCAGTGGGCCGGTGCTGCCGGTGATGCGCACGCGCATGCCTTCGTAGCGCTCCCAGTTGGCATAGGCGGGCATGGGCAGGCTCAGCTCCACCAGCGCAGGCAGCGCCTGCTTGGCGCCGCCATTGAGCACGCTGAAGTTCAGGATGCTGCCGCCCAGCTGGGTCAGGCCCTTGTACTCGCTGACCGTGGCGGTCAGCCGCACGGCCTGGCCCACGCTGTCGGCGCCCAGACCGGCAATTGGCGTGCTGCCGTAGTAGACAAACACCGCCTCGGAGGTGGCGACATTGTTGTCGTCGTCTTCGGGCAGCGACTGGATATAGAAGCCGCTGAGGTCAGGCAGGTACGCGGTCACAATGCCGCGCACCGTCACGCTCTGGCCCACCAGGGGCGAGGCATCACCTGCGCCCTGCACCGCAGAGATCGGGGTGGTGGCCACCGGTGCCAGGTTCTGCGCAAAGCCGGGCGAGCCGATATTGGCAGGCGTCGAGGGCTGGGCAAAGCCGTCGAGCACGCCGACCGCAGCAGCGGTATAGCGCGGCTCGGACGTGGACTTGCCATCCCATACCGCCGACACCCCATTGCCGACCGTGGTGCCCGCATTGCGCACCGCCGCACCGGCGTGGTCGCTGGTGGAAACGGCTGTGCCGCTGGGGTTCTTCGCAGGAGCCACGGTCGAGCCATCGGTCGCCGTCAGCGCCTTGCTGCCGTAGTTCATGGCGGCCGCCACGTAGCCATTGGCGTCGTACACCAAGACGGCATCGCCCTTGCCCAGGCCTTGTCCGGCGACCAGGATGACTGGTGTGCTGGCCTGCAAGCCCCAGGCGGTACGGAAGGCATCGGGTGTGGTCTCATTGAGCACCACCAGACGTGCGCCCGCTGCCAAGCTGGTGCCGGCGGGGAAGGCGCTGGGCACCGCGCCGCTGCTGTCAGTCCAGCCCCAGCCGCTCAGATCCACGGGGCTGGTGCCGTAGTTGAACAGCTCAAAGAAGTCGCCGCCGTCGGCATTGGAGTTGACCTCGGAGATCAGCACCTTGGCCGTGGCTGCCACCGCGCTGCTGACGGTAAAGCTCAGCGTCTGCTCCGCGGCCAGCGCGTTGCCGGCCGTGTCCTGCACCGCCCCGGCGGGCAGCACCAGGCTGTAGCGCTTGCCCGGCTGGTAGCCGCCGCTGCGCGTAAAGCTCAGCGCGCTGCCATTGATCGCCACTTGCGCATCGGTCATCGGCACGGTAGCGATCACGGCACCGTCTTCCAGCAGCGAGAGGCTGCCGCTGCCGCGCTGCACCGTTTCGCTGAACTGCAGGCGCACCACGGCCGTCTTGCCCACTTCCACGGCGTTTTGCAGCGGGCTGGTGCTTTGCAGCACGGGGGCGGTGGTGTCGGCAGCGACGGGGCCGCCGAGCTTGACGGTGTTGCCCTGGAACTGCTGGTCTGCAAAAGGCAGGTCCTTGGAGACCGAGCCCTTGCCCGGCCAGATGGTGTCGCCATTGTCCTGCAGCAGCTGCACGGTCGTGCCTTGTGCGGTGCTGGTGGGGCTGACCAGGGTCTCAAAGCTGCCACCGGTGGTGCGCAGCAGGTTGTCCAGTACGTTGTCCAGTTGCTGCACGTCGCTGGTGCCCGGGCCATTCCAGACAAAGAATGCAAAGTTGGTGTTGACAGCCGGATCGGCCTTGCCCGGAGGGCCGGCCAGGATCAGGAACTTGCCGTCATCGGTACGCTGCATGTCGCGAATGCCGCGCCCGCCCAGGTTCAGCTCGATGGGTGCGCCCAGCACAGGCGCAGTGCCCGCCACCATGGCTGCCGGGTTGGTGACCGGGATGATCAACGCGCGGTTGCGCAGCTGGGCGCTGGCCAGCGGCGCGCGGAAGCCCAGCAGCAGCTGGCCGTCAGCGGTGGCCGCCATGCCTTCGATCGAGAAACCTGCAGCCGACTCGGGTGGCACCTTGTCAGCCGACGAGGCCACAAAGCCGTAGTAGTTGGCACCCTTGCCATGGACATTCGTGCGGTCCCAGGTGGTCAGCTGCGTCTCCAGACCACCGTACGAGCCCTTGAAGGTAAATTCCGTGTTGGCGCCGGTGCCCGACACATCCGCCGCAAACAGGTGCTCGCGGTTATCCGCCTCGCTGCCATCAGACTTGTTGCTGTGCGAGCCGGTGAAATACAGCGTGTTGCCGATGCGCGTGCCGGCCTCCAGGTCCAACTCCTTGGTCAGCCCCAGCAGGCTGCCAAATTCCCATTCCTTGATCGCCACACCGCCACCACGGGGGTAGACGCGCAGCACATTGCCTTCGTCGTCACCCACCACCATGTAGCTGGCGTCGAGTGCAATGCCGGCGGAGGCGTCCGAGCTACCCGCCGTGGTCGTGGGCAGCGGGGTGAAGGTCGCGGTCTCGCCAGCATCCGGATCCACCACGGTCATCGCCGTGGGCGCCGTGCCGTTGCCCGTCCAGTTGGCAGCGGTGCTGATGGCCGACAGCAGCTCTGCGGCCGTGCCTTCGGTGACGCCCTTGGCGCCGTCATACGCAAAATTGTTTTGCTTGACCAGCGCAATGGCCGTGCCGCCATTGACCAAGCCAGGTGGCAAGGCCGAGGTATTGGAGTTGCTGGCGTTGCTGTCCCAGGTGCCAGCGGTCACATTGTTGAGCGCATACAGGAACCGTGGGGTGGCCTCAGAGCCCTGGTAGACCAGCACGCTGTCACCACCAGCGGCCAAGTTGAAGCTGCCCGTGGCGGTAACGCTACCGTAGTTGGCCGTGGGGGTCTTGGTATCTGCGGCGCCGATCTTGACGATGGTGCCCGCAGGCAGGTCCTCCGTCGCTTGCCACACCAGCACACCCTCGCCGCTGCGAAACGCGCCGGCATTGGTCCAGCCGTTGTCGGTCACACGGATCTCGGTGCCCGCTTCGATGTTGCGCAGCAGCACCAGGCTGACGGCATCGGGCGTATCCGACGCAAAACCGACCACCGCCACTTCGCCAGCGGCAAGCGTGGTCTGGGCAGAAGCGGGCAGCACACTGGCAGCCAGCAGCAAGGCAGCGGCCAGCGACAGGCCTTGGGATGCACGCACGCTGGCGCGGCATGCAGAGGAAATGGAGCGAAGAGCAAACATGGCAGCTAAGGAGGAAGTGGCAAACAACCTCTCTTTGTCGCCGCTGGCGATGAAAGCTCCGTGTCAGAAACTGTAAGCGTTCCCAAAAACCGACATCGCCGCCCTTGTCACCACCCGGTCACAACCAGGTCACATTGCAAAGGCAAGCGCCACGCCAGCAAACAGGCTCACACCGATCCAGTGGCTTTTGCTGAAGGCGGTAAAACAGCCTTCGCGCGTGCGCTGGCGGATCAGGCTGTAGTGCCACAGCATCTGCGCGGCGGCTACAGCCACGCCCAGCCACCAGGGCCAGGCCAGCTGCAAGGGTGCCAGCGCCAGCACCGTCAGGCCCAGGCAGACCACAAAGAAAGCCATGATGGCGGCGACATCAAAACGGCCCAAGGTGATGGCCGAGGTCTTCATGCCAATTTTCAGATCGTCGTCGCGGTCGACCATCGCGTACTCGGTGTCATAGGCCAGCACCATGCACATATTGGCCAGCCACAAGAGCCAGGCCATCAACGGCACCTGGCCTTGCACAGCGGCAAACGCAATCAGCACGCCAAAGTTGAAGGCAATGCCCAAGAAAGCCTGGGGCATGGCAAAAAAACGCTTGGTAAAGGGGTAGAGGATGGTGAACAGCACCGCAGGCACCGACCAGGCCACCGCTTCCCAGCGCGTGGTCAACACCAACGCGAGCGACAGCAGGGTCAACACCAGGCCGACCATCGCCGCCTCGAACACCGAAATCTTGCCGGTGGTGATGGGGCGCTGCGCCGTGCGTTTGACATGGCGGTCGAACTTGCGGTCGGCAATGTCATTGATGCAGCAGCCGGCGCTGCGCATCAGAAAAGTGCCCAGCACAAACACCAGCACCAGATGCCAGCCCGGAAAGCCTCCCGACGCGGCCCACAGCGCCACCAAGGTGGGCCAGACCAGCACCAGCCAGCCGGCAGGGCGGTTGAAGCGGATCAGATCCAGGTACAGCGCAAAGCGCTCAGACAGCGAGGTGGAGGGATGGGCAGCAGCAGACATAGGGGGCAAGCATAGCGTCACAGGTCTACCCTGTGCCCTGTCTTTGTCAATTTTGGCGCTCGCCCCGCCCCAGCACCAGGGCCGCCAGCGCGCACCAGGCCAGGCCCAGCAGCGCGCCAGCGAGCACATCGCTGGCAAAGTGCGCCTGCAGCAGGATGCGGCTGAGCGCAATGGTGGCGACCAGCAGAGCGCAGCCCCAAGCCAAGGCCCGGCTCGCCGTCGGCGAGAGGCGGCCGCGCAGCGCCAGCCATAGCAGGCCATAGACCACCACAGCGCCCGAGGTGTGGCCACTGGGAAAACTGGCGCCCGATGTCAGCATCTCATGGAGCACCTCGGGGCGGGCGCGGTCCAGCAGGTTTTTCAGCAGGCGCACCGCCAGGCCATTGAGGCCGATGAAAAACACCCAGGCCCACAAGGCCTGCCACTGCGCGCCCAGCGCCAACCAGCCCGCCACCAGCAGCACCATGACCGCCAGCCAGCGCACATCGCCCGCAGCGGTCAGCACATGCAGCAGCTCCCGCATGGGCGCCGAGACATGGTCTTGCGCCCATTGCTGGGCCCCCGCATCGGCCGCCATCAAACGGGCATGGCCGGCATGCTCCGGGTAGACCACCACCCAGGCGAGCATCGCAAACACCAGCAGGCAGCCCGCTGCCACGCCCAGCGGCATCGCCACTGGCCGCTTGGCGGCATACAGCACGGCGGCCTGCCTGCGCGGCAGCCAGCGCCAAACCAGTGCCCCTGCAAGCAACCAGGCGGCGAGCAGCACCGGCATCCAGGCATCCAGCATGGTCAAGGCCTGAAAGAAGATGCGCGATCCCCCAGCCAGCTCCCGGCTCTGGGCCACCGCATGCTCAGCACCGAAAAGCCCCAGCGCGACCAAGCACAGCCCCTGGCGCCACAGGCCTCGGCCAGCCGCCAACAACGATAGCCACCGAAGCGGCAACAACACAGACAACACGTTCACAACACCCCAGAAAATACAAAACCCCATGCAGGCATGCCATGCATGGGGTCCAAAAGAAACCGTGCAGCGCGGTTTAGGCTTGCAGCATGGTCACGCCTGGCAGGTTGCAGGCAAAGATCGCATTGCGCAGCGCGGCAATGGCTTCGTAGCGGGTGAAGCTGCGGCGCCACACCAGCACCACGCGGCGCTTGGGTGCTTCGTCGTTGATCTCGTCGGTCAGCGGAATGTAGCGGATATGGGTCTCGTCCGATTTGCGGCGGCGCACACCCTTTTCCAGCGCATCCTTGGGCACCGACAGACGCGGCACCAAGGTCACACCCATGCCGGCAGCCACCATGTGCTTGATGGTCTCGAGCGACGAGCCTTCAAAGGTGCGGCGGATGCCTTCGGTGTTGCTGGAGTAGCGCGCGAACTCGGGGCAGACTTCGAGCACATGGTCACGGAAGCAGTGACCAGCGCCCAACAGCAGCATGGTTTCGTTCTTCAGCTCGCTGGCCGAGATGCTGTCACGCGTAGCCAGCGGGTGCACGCTGGGCACGGCCGCAAAGAAGGGCTCGTCATACAGCGGTGCCATGGCCAGACCGGTATCAGGGAAGGGCTCGGCCACGATGGCGCAGTCGATCTCACCGGTACGCAGCATTTCCAGCAGCTTGGCGGTCATGTTCTCGTTGATCATCAACGGCATCTGCGGCGTGCGCTCGATCGACTGGCGCACCAGCTCGGGCAGCAGATAGGGGCCGATGGTATAGATCACACCCAGGGTCAGCACACCGGCGAGCGGGTCCTTGCCGCGCTTGGCAATTTCCTTGATCGCGGCAGCCTGGTCCAGCACGATTTGCGCCTGGCGCACGATCTGGTCACCCAGACTGGTGACCGACACTTCCGAGGCACTGCGTTCAAACAGCTTGACCTCGAGTTCTTCCTCCAGCTTTTTGATGGCGACAGACAAGGTAGGTTGCGACACGTAGCAGGCATCAGCGGCGCGGCCGAAATGCCTTTCACGGGCGACAGCAACAATATATTTGAGCTCTGTAAGTGTCATGTCAGTTTTTAGTGCGAATCGCGTATTGTGCATGGCCTGTGCACCGCCTGGCTAGAGCGCCAAGAGGACAAAGTGCCACACTGTGTTTCATCAGAACCGCAAGCTATGAGTTGTACTCTATTCCAGAGCACCATGGGTACCAATGAGCGACAACAAAAATAGCATTAATCTATTATGCGTCAAATGCAAGCGCTTGCTCACCGCTCACGTAGGTAAATATGGATGCCGGCATTTACATAATGCTACATAGTCATGCACCTACTTGCTTCGCTACCTCCCTGTTTCATAAGACATATTTGCGGTTTTTGACGCCGAGATACGCCATAAATCCAGTTACAGGATACGTTTAACATCCTCTATTCACGCAACACCATCATCATTTTGCGCAGCACTCATAGCACGAATCAATCAATATTTACCTAAATTTCGTCGTGTTTTTGCAACTTTTGAATCTTGTTTGCAATGCTGCCATGCAGCGTAACTGGTAGCTATGTACCCGTTTTCAAGCTTTGAGGTACTCGGCCTTGCCGCCTAACCAGCGCAGCACATGGCTGGCCGCCAGATCCGGCCAGCGGTCCAGCATATGCGGCGCCAGCTCCCGCGCCCATTCCAACAAATGCTTGTCGGCCTCCAGATCGGCAAAACGCAGCAACGGGGCGCCTGACTGGCGTGCGCCCAGAAACTCGCCCGGCCCCCGGATTTCCAGATCGCGCCGGGCAATCTCGAAACCATCCGAGGTTTCGGCCATCGCCCGCAGGCGCTCTTTGGCCGTTTCGCCCAGTTTGCCGTTGTCCCCCACCGCGTACAGCAGCACACAGGCCGATGCGGCAGCGCCTCGCCCCACCCGCCCGCGCAGCTGGTGCAGCTGGCTCAGGCCAAAACGCTCGGCATGTTCGATCACCATCAGGCTGGCATTGGGCACATCGACGCCCACCTCAATCACCGTGGTGGAGACCAGCACGCCCATCACGCCTTCGCTGAACAAAGCCATGACGGCTTTTTTCTCGGCGGTCGGCATGCGCGAATGCAAGAGACCCACCATGACCCCGGGCAGCGCCTCGCTCAGGTCGGTATGGGTCGCAGTGGCATTGGACAGGTCCAGCGCCTCGCTCTCCTCGATCAAGGGGCAGACCCAGTAGACCTGGCGCCCCTGGGCAATCTGGTCGGCAATGCGCGAGACCACCTCATCGCGCCGGCTGTCGCTGATCAGCTTGGTGACCACCGGCGTGCGGCCCGGGGGCAGCTCATCGATGGTGGAGACATCCAGGTCGGCGTAATAGCTCATCGCCAAGGTGCGCGGGATGGGCGTGGCGCTCATCATCAGCATATGCGGCTCCATGCCGGTGGACAGCAGCTTTTGCCGCAGCGCCAGGCGCTGGGCCACACCAAAGCGGTGCTGCTCGTCGATGACGGCCAGCCCCAGCTTTTGGAACTGCACCTGGTCCTGGATGACGGCATGCGTGCCCACCACCAGCGCGGCCTCGCCGCTCTCGACCAGGGCCAGCATCTCGGTGCGCTGTTTTTTCTTTTGCGCACCGGCCAGCCAGGCCACCTTGAGGCCGCGCGGCGCGAGCAGGGGCTCGAGCCAGCCCACCAGCTTGGCAAAATGCTGCTCGGCCAGGATTTCGGTGGGCGCCATCAGCGCGCACTGCCAGCCCGCATCGATGGCGATCACCGCCGACAGCGCCGCCACAATGGTCTTGCCCGAGCCCACATCGCCTTGCAGCAAGCGGTGCATCGGTATGTTGCACCCCAGGTCGCGGGCGATTTCCTCGCAGACCCGGCGCTGCGCCCCGGTCAGCGCAAAGGGCAGCGCGGCCAGAAACTGCTCATGCAGGTTCAGGCTGCCATCAGCCATGCGCTGCGCCGCCAGCGCCGGTGCGCGCAGGCGGTCGCGCTCGCGCTTGGCCGTCAGCTGCGACAGCTGCTGGGCCAGCAGCTCTTCGGCCTTGAGGCGCTGCCAGGCCGGGTGGCTATGGTCCTCCAGCGTTGCCAGCGCCACATCGGGCGTGGGGTGGTGCAAAAACTGTAGCGCCTCGCGCAAGGTGTAGGCCCGGCCCAGGCCGCCCTCACCCTGGTAGCGGGCGTAGGGCAGGTCCACACCGGGCGGCAGGGTCTCGCTCAGGTCGGCGCGCTGCACGCCGCTGATCACCGCGCGGCGCAGATAGGGCTGGGGCAGCCCTGCCGTGGTGGGATAGACGGGCGTCAGCGACTGAGGCAGCTCGCCACCGGCCAGGCGAAAGGCCGGATGCAGCATTTGCCGGCCCCAAAAGCCCCCCTTGACCTCGCCACGGATGCGCAAGGTATTGCCCACGGCCATGGTCTTTTGGTGCGAGGGGTAGAAGCTGAAAAAGCGCAGTTCGCAGGGGTCGCCATGGGCGTCCTCCACCCGAACCACCAACTGCCTGCGCGGGCGCAGCTGCACATCGGCCGACACCACCGTCGCCTCGATCTGCGCGACCTCGCCGTCACGCGCATTGCGCAGCGCAATGATGCGCGTCTCGTCCTCGTAGCGCAGCGGCAGGTGCAGGGCCAGATCGATGTCGCGCGTCAGCCCCAACTTGGTCAGCGCTTGCTGGGCCGGGTTCTTGGCAGGACTCTTGGCGGCGCTGGCTGCAGGCGCCACCTCAGGCGTCGCGCCCGTTACCTTGCGCGGCCGGCCAGGCTTACGCCCCTTGGCGGGCGCGGCATCATCAGCGGAGTTGGCGGGCGTGGCAGCGGACATGGAGGCAGTTTCAGCAATGCTGCATTCTGGCATGCTTTGCCGCACGACTGGTTAAAAAGACAGTGCCTCTGCAGGCCGCCCGCAGCATCAGCGCCGCACGCGACGGCGCCGCAGATAGCGCTCCCAGAGCTCGAACACCAGCTCAGACAGCAGCGCCAGCGCCGCAGCGGGCAAGGCGCCAGCCATCATCAACGCGCTGTCGTTCAAGGCCAGACCGGTCACAATGCGCTCGCCCAGGCCGCCGGCGCCAATGAAAGCCGCAATCGTGGCCGTGCCAATGCCGATCGCGCAGGCGGTGCGGATACCCGCCACCACCGTGGGCATTGCAATCGGCAGCTCCACCCAGCGCATGCGCTGCGGCCGTGTCATGCCCAGGGCCGAGCCCGCGCTGCGCAAACCCGGCGATACCTCCGCCAAGCCCGCGCAGGTGTTGCTCAAAATCGGCAAGATCGAATAAGCCGTCAGTGCCACCAGCGCCGGCAGCCGCCCGATCACGCCAAACCAGGCAATCAACACCGCCAGCAGCGCCAGCGACGGAATTGTCTGCAGCACCCCAGCCGCGCCCAGCGCCAACGCGCGCGAGCGTGCATGCGGAAACAGCACAATGCCGGCGGGCACCGCCATCAGCGCCGCCACCCCTACCGAAATGAGCACCAGCGCCAGATGCTGCGCCGTCAACCGCCACAGATCGGGGGCCACCAGACGCGTCCACAGCCGCGCAGCAAAACTGGGCTGGCCAGCGGCTTTGGCATCGGCCGAGGTAGCGCCAGCCGCTTGCGGCGCCCCACCTGCCAGAAACTGCTTGGCAATCTCGGCGAAGCCCTGGCCCTGCAGCTCCGCCTGGGCATTCATGCCGATCATCGCCTCTTCGCTGATCCGGCCCTGCAGCTTTTGCAGCGCGGCCCAGGCCACCGGCTTTTGCTGGGGCAGCTCCTGGCGGTAGAGCAGCAGCGCGTCATAGCGCGGAAAGTACGCCAGGTCGTCCTCCAGCACCAAGAGGCCCAAATGGTCGATCTTGGCATCGGTGGTGTAGATATCCATCACATCGATGTGCTGCTGCGTGATGGCCTCATAAGCGAGGCCATGGTCCAGCCCCTGGGGCTTGGCCTGCAGGCGGTAGCGCTGGGCCAGGCCCGGCCAGCCGTCACCCCGGCCAATGAATTCGTTGGACAGGCCATAGCGCAGCTGACTGTGGCGCGCCAGGTCGCTCAAGCTTCGGATGCCCAGCTCCTCGGCCTGCTTGCGGCGCATCGCCAGCGCATAGCCGTCGTTAAAGCCCAAGGGCACACCCACCGCCAGGCCCAGCGGCGCCAGCGCTTCGTTCAGCGACGCCAGGTCGCTACCCTTGGCATGCTTGGCAATCTCCAGCGCAATGGTGCCGCTGTACTCGGCATAGACATCGATCTGGCCGGAGCGCAGCGCCTCGTAGACGATGGCAGTATTGCCCAGGCCCTGGCGTACCTGGGTCTGGACGCCAGCGGCCTGGGCCTGCTGGGCCATGATCTCGGCCAGCACATAGGATTCGGTAAAACGCTTGGAGCCCACGCGCAGGCTCTCCTCCTGCGCGGCCCCGGCAGCCGGTGCCGCGAGGATGCCCAGAACCCAGACCAGCGCTAAGGTCATCAAGTGGCAAAGACGTTGCATCGGGCCACTATAGCAAGCGCATCGCCCAGCCACGTAGGAGGCCACCACCAACGGCCCCAAGCCCGCGCAGCCTGCTGCGCCTCTGCCACAGTGGCACAATCGCCCCCTTGTTTTGATCCCTGTGAGCTGCGGGTGTGTTCCGCCTGCATGAGCCAACGATGACTGCCTTCTCCGGTGTCCGCCGCACTTTTCAACTGAGCGATTTCGATTTCGAGCTACCCGAAGCACTGATTGCCCAACACCCGGCTGCCGAGCGCAGCGGCTCCCGCCTGCTGGATGCGCGCGAGCCCGGCCTGGTGGACCGCCGCTTCCACGAGCTGCCCAATCTGCTGCAGGCCGGTGATCTGTTGGTCTTCAACGACACCGAGGTGATCAAGGCGCGCATCTTTGGCGAGAAGTCCAGCGGCGGCAAGATCGAGCTGCTGATCGAGCGCGTGCTGCAGGACAACGAAGTCGTCGCGCACATGAAGGTCAGCAAAAAGCCGGCCGTGGGCGGCGTGCTGCACATGATGGGCGGCAAGAAGGCCGGCGGCTTTGACGCCACCTTGCTGGGCCGCTGGCCCAACGAGATGGGCGCACTGTTTCGCCTGCGCCTGAGCGGCCCCAACGGCGAATCGCCCTGGGAGCTGATGCAGCAGCACGGCCACATCCCCCTGCCCCCTTATATAGAGCGCGAGCAGCAGACCGGCCAGGATCCCAACCAGGCCGAGGACGAGCAGCGCTACCAGACCGTGTTTGCCAAGAACCCCGGCGCCGTGGCCGCCCCCACCGCCGCGCTGCACTTTGACGAGAAGGTGCTGGCTGCCCTGGAGGCCAAGGGCGTGGAGCGCGCCAGCGTCACCTTGCATGTGGGCGCAGGCACTTTCCAGCCGGTCAAGACCGAGAACCTCAAAGACCACCAGATGCACAGCGAGTGGTACAACATTCCACTGCCCACCCTGGCGGCGCTGGAGCGTTGCCGCCTGCGCGGTGGCCGGGTCATCGCGGTAGGCACCACCACGGTGCGCACCCTGGAGTCCTGGGCCCGCACCGGCCAGCTCTCGGACGACACCAATATCTTCATCACGCCCGGCTTCCCGTTCCGCGTGGTCGACATGCTGGTCACCAACTTCCACCTGCCCAAGAGCAGCCTGATGATGCTGGTCAGCGCCTTTGCCGGCTACGAGCACATCATGGGCCTGTACCAGCACGCGATTGCGCAGCAGTACCGCTTCTTCAGCTATGGTGACTCGATGCTGCTGCAGCGCCAAAAGGAGCCGGCCGCGGCCGACGCGGCCACCGAGCAGCCGCCTGCTGCGTTCTGACGCCCACGGCCAGGCTCCAGCCGGGCCCAGGCCGACTCAAGCCCGGCCACTGCCCAGCGCAGGCCCGGGCTGCCCCTGCGCGGCCGATCCCTGCAGGATATAGAGCTGGAAATCGCCGATCTGCACCACATCGCCGGCGAAGAGAATCTTGCGTTTGACCGGCACGCCGTTGACCAAGGTGCCGTTGGTACTGCCATGGTCCTCGATGGTCAGCACGCCGGCGCGTTCGCGCAGAAAAAACGCGCCGTGACTGCGGCTCACACTGGGGTGGTCCAGCATAAAGCGGCTGCCGGGGTCGCGGCCAATGGTCGAGAAGCCCTCCTCCACGCTCCAGGTGTGCAGGCTCAGTCGCTTCTTGTCCTTGACCAGAATATCTTTTGCCATCGCAGGTGCCTTCTGTGGTTGCCGTTGCAAGGTGGCATGCGCCGTCGCCAATCTACCAAACCAAGGCGCAATTCAGAAATAGTCGCAAAAGCGCCGGCCCCCCACCTCATGCACCTGCACGGGGATTTCATAGAGGTCGCTGAGCACTTCGTCGCGCACGACCACCTCGGGCGGGCCTTCGCAGTACAGCGCGCCGCCCTTCATCGCGATGATGTGGTCGGCATAGCTGGCGGCAAAGTTGATGTCGTGCAGCACGACCACCACGGTCTTGCCGGCATCCTGCACCGCCTGGCGCAGCAGCTTCATCATGCCCACGGCATGGGCCATGTCCAGGTTGTTGAGCGGCTCGTCAAACAGAATGTAGCGCGTGTTCTGGCACAGCACCATGGCGATATAGGCGCGCTGGCGCTGGCCCCCCGAGAGCTCGTCGAGAAAGCGCTCTGCCAGCGGCTGGAGCTTCAAGTAGTTCAGCGCCGCATCCACATGCACGCGGTCCTCTTCGGTCAGCCGGCCCTTGGAATGCGGAAAGCGGCCAAAGGCCACCAGGTCACGCACCGTCAGGCGCAGAGCGCTTTGGTTGTCCTGGCGCAAGATCGCCATCACCCGCGCCAGCGCATCGCTGGCGGTGGTCGTGATGTCTTGGCCCTCGATGCGCACCGTGCCCGAGGTCATCGGCATCAGCCGGCTGATGAGCGACAGTGCCGTCGATTTGCCCGCGCCATTGGGCCCGATGATGGCCGTCAGCCGCCCTTGGGGAATGCGCAGGCTCAGGTCATGCAGCACCGTCGTGGTGCCATGGGTCTTGCGCAGCTTGTCGGTTTCAATCATGGCTGGTCGCTGCGCTCAGCTCTTGGCCTTGCGCACTAAAAGATAGATAAAGGTCAGTCCGCCCAGGAACTCCACCACGATGGACAGCGAGGTGTTGAAGCCAAACAGGCGCTCGAGCACCATCTGCCCGCCCACCAGCAACAAGCCGCCCAGCAGCACCGAGCCGGCCAAGGTGTAGCGGTGCTGCTGGCTGTGCATCAGCTGGTAGGCCATGTTGCTCACCAGCAGGCCAAAAAAGGTCACCGGCCCGACCAGCGCGGTCGAGATGGACACCAAAATGGCCACCACCACCAAGACGCCCATCACCGCGCGCTGGTAGTTCACGCCCAGGTTGACGGCCACCTCGCGCCCCAGCGCCAGCACGTCGAGCATGTGGCGCTGGCGCCAGACCCAGATGCCCACCAGTGCAATCGCCGGCAGCGACAGCAGCAGCAAGGGAAGCGAGACCGTGTTGAAGTTCGCAAACAAGCGGTCTTGCAGCACGGTGAACTCATTGGGGTCCATCACGCGCCAGACAAAGTTGTTGAGGCTGCGAAAAAAGATACCCGCGACAATGCCCACCAGCAGCAGCAAATGCAGGTTGCTGGCCTGGCCCCGGAACAGCCAGACAAACAGGCTCGTCGACAGCAGCACCATCAGCCCCACATTCATGCCAAAGCGCGAGAGCTCCGGAATCTGCATGGCCGCTGCGCCCAACGTAAAGGCCAGCACCGACTGGATCAGCTGGAACAGCGCGTCAAAGCCCATCACCGCCGGCGTCAGGATGCGGTTGTTGGTCACCGTCTGGAACAGCACGGTGGAGACGCCGATGGCAAAGGCCACCGTCCACATGGTTGCCAGCTTCTTGCCGCGCAGGGGCAGCACAAAGCTCCACTCGGCCTGCACCTGGCTGGTCATGAAGTACAGGCTGGCGAGCAGCGCCAAGGCCAGCAGCAGCCACAGACGCCGCGCCGGCGTGCCCAGCCACGAGACAGATGCAGGTGCCGCCACGGCAGGCGAGGTAGACAAGCTGTTCATCTCAGCCTCCCATGCGCTTGCGGCGCGACAGCAGCAGCGCCAGGAACATCGCACTGCCCAGCACCCCCATCACGGTGCCGATCGGTATCTCGTACGGGGCGATGACCACGCGCCCGATCAGGTCGCAGGCCAGCGCCATCAAGGCCCCCGCCCAGGCGACCCAGAGCACGGATTTGCGCACGTTGTCGCCCACCACCAGGCGCACCAGATTGGGCACGATCAGGCCGACAAAGGGAATGATGCCGACAGTGACGATCACCGACGCGGTGACAACCGCCACCACCAACACGCCCTGGGCCACCAGGCGCTTGTAGTTGAGCCCAAGGTTGGTGGCGAAGTCCTGCCCCATGCCGGCCACCGTGAAGCGGTCTGCCGCCAGCATCGCCAGCGCCGTGATGCCCAGCGACAGCCAGAGCATCTCGTAGCGGCCCTGCACAATGGCCGAGAAATCAGCCGTCATCCAGGAGCGCGCCGCCTGCATCAGGTCAAAGCGGTAGGCGATAAAAGTGGTGGCCGATTCGATCACGCCCGACAGCACGAGGCCCACCAACGGCACGATCAGCGCCGAGCGCAGCCGTATGCGGCTGAGCACCGCCAGGAACAGGGCCGTACCCGCCAGTGCAAACACCGCCGCCAGACCCATCTTGCCGAACACCGGCATATCGGGCCACCACAGGATGCCGATCAGCATGCCCATACCGGCCGATTCGGCCGTGCCCATGGTCGTAGGCTCGACATAGTGGTTGCGCGCCAGCATCTGCATCAGCAGGCCGGCCACCGCCATCGCGCTGCCGGCCAGCAGCAGTGCCAGCGTGCGGGGCACGCGGCTGGCCACCAGCACCTGGGTGGCCAGGTCATCGTCGTTGTGGGAGAACAGGCGCAGCAAGGTCGTCACCGACACATCGCTGACGCCCACCAGCAGGCTGACAAAGGCCAGCAAGGCCAGAGCCGCGACGGCGGGCAGTGCAAAGGCCAGCGCACGCAGCGCAGGGCTGCGCCCGCCGCGTGGCGCTTGGTCGGTCAAGGTCGTCATGCTGTGGCTCGCAACGGGGGCTGGCTCAGCACGCCAATCAGGCCTTGGAGAACGCGTTGATCAGCTGCGTCACATCGTCATGCAACGAGCCGGGGCTGGCATTGCCCAGCAGGTACCAGTTGGCCGAGTTCAGGTAGACGATCTGCTTTTTCTTGGCCGCCTTGGTGGCGTTGACCAGGGGGTTGTCCAGCAGCTTGGCGGCCGATGCGCCTTCGCGGCCAATGGCGGCATCGCGGTCCAGCACAAACAGCCAGTCCGGGTTGGTCTTGAGGATGAACTCGAACGAGATCGCCTGGCCATGGCCAGCCACCTTGATGTCCTTGTTGGCGGCGGGAATGCCATAGACATCGTGCAGCATGCCAAAGCGCGAGCCCGGGCCATAGGCGCTGAGCTTGCCGCCATTGGTCATCACCATCAGGCCGGCGCCCTTGTTGGCCGTCAGGCCCTTGAGCTTGTCGATATCGGCCTGCATCGCGGCCATCAAGGTCTGGGCCTGGGCTTCGTTGCCGACCATCTCGCCCAGGATCTTCAAATGCTTGAAAGCGCTGGCCACCGGCTGGGTGTTGTCCACCGTCAGGTCCAAGGTCGGCGCAATCTTGGCCAGCTCGGCCACCTTGGCGGCCGAGCGGCCACCGGCGACGATCACATCGGGCTTGAGGCCCTTGACCACCTCGTAGTTGGGCTCGAACAGGCTGCCGATGCGGGTGTAGTCCTTGCTGGCGTATTGCTCCAGCACCGGCGGGAACTTCACGACTTCGGGTACGCCCTTGACCTCGGCGCCCAGTGCGCGCAGGCAGTCGAGCGCGGCCAGGTCAAACACCAGGATGGTCTTGGGCTTGACCGGGATCTGCACCGGGCCGCCCGCTTGCTGCACCGTCAGGGTCTGCTGCGCCAGTGCGGCGCCTGCCGCCCAGGGCAGGGTCACCAAGGCACCCAGTTGCAGCAGCGACTGGCGGCGGTTGACGGTAGAGCGAGCGGAGCGCGACATGGAACATCCTTTGGTTGGAAAGCCGGCAGCCCCTGCATGCACCCGACCCAAGACCGTATCGCTACTGTTTTTCTTGCGCCCGCACGCTGAGCCCCAGCGGTTGATGGAATGGAGATATCGCCTGATGCCTGCCAAGCTGCTGCGCCCGGAGGCTTTACACAACTGACACATTTGCGAATCGTTCTCATTTGAATGGTAACACGCTGTTTTGTTCCCCTCGGTTCAAGGCGGGTACAAACCCGCAGAACGATCCAGCAGCCGCCGGACTGTCCCTGATCGGACAGTGGGGCGCAAAAACTGCAGCCACAGCGCCACGCCGGGGCCCCCAGCGGACATCCGCTTTCTACAATGGAGCCACACCAAGCCAGCCCTTCGACTCCGCAGGAGACCGGCCGCCGCATGGTGCCCCTGCCCGCGTGACTCCCCCGACAGCCCCTGCCACTGCCTCTGCCCCACCCGGCAAAGGCCTGATAAGCCCCCATGCCCTTGCCGCGGACAGCGCCGCCCGCCTGCCCGAAACAACCCACACCCCGCCCCCGCGCCGCCCTGGTGAAGGCTCGGCTTTGACCGGCATCGTGCTCACGGTGCTGGCCTGCGCCTGTTTCTGCCTGCTCGATACCGGCTCCAAATACGCGGGCGCGCTGCTGCCGCTGTTGATGGCGCTGTGGCTGCGCTACATGCTGCAATCGGTGTTCACCGTCGGCTGGGGTGTCTACCAGTATGGCCGCAGCGTATTCCACACCACGCACCCGCGCTTTCAGATTGCGCGCGCTGCGCTGTTTTGCAGCAGCAATGCCTGCGCAATGATGAGCCTGCGCTACCTGCCGCTGGCTGAGTTCACGGCCGTCGTCGCGATGACGCCGCTGGCGATGACGCTGGTGGCAGCGCTCTGGCTCAAGCAGCCCGTCAGCCCGCTGCGCTGGGTGCTGGTGGCCATGGGCTTTCTGGGCACGGTGGTCATCATCCGCCCGGGCAGCGCCAATTTCAGCGGCGGCGCACTCATCTGGCCGGCGCTGCAGCTGGCAGCCAACACCGCCTACCAGATCGTCAGCAGCCAGATGGCCGGCAGAGAGCGCCCCGTCACCACCCAGATCTACACCAGCTTGCTGGCGCTGGTGCTGACCAGCGCCAGCCTGCCCTGGTTCTGGCAGATGCCGACCACCACCGCCCTGTGGCTGGCGGCGCTGGCCATGGGTGTGGGCAGTACCATTGGCCACCTGATGCTGCTCAAGGCCTATGAGCATGCCAAGCCGGCCACGATATCGCCCTTTCTCTACAGCCAGATCCCCTTTGCCGTGTTCTCGGGTTGGCTGCTGTACGGCCATATCCCCGACCACTGGGCGGTGCTGGGCATGGTCGCGATTGCGCTGGGCGGCGCGCTCAGCGCCTGGCTGTCGGTGCGCGAATCACGTTAATGCCCGCAGCCACATAGAGACGAAAAAAAGCGCCACCGAAACCTGTTCGGTGGCGCCCTGGGTGTGTTGGTTCCGCTTGCGCGTCAGTAGGCGACCGCCTGGCCGTCCTTGCGCGGATCGGAGCCGGCCGCATAGTGCCCGCCTTCACGCACAATCAGCTGCGCACCGCCAAAGGCGAACACGCCATGGCCTTCTTCGATGGTCACCTCATGGCCCAGCGCACGCAGCGCGGCAATCACCTGTGGGTCAAAGCCCAGCTCGACGGAGACCTGGTTGCCACCGGTCACGCGCCAGCGCGGTGCGTCTGCAGCGGCTTGCGGGTTCTGGCCATAGCGCAGCACGCGCACGGCCATCTGCACATGGCCCTGGCTTTGCATCGGGCCGCCCATCACGCCAAAGGCCATCTGCGGCGAGCCATCGGCATGCATCGCAAAGGCGGGGATGATGGTGTGCGAGGGGCGCTTGCCCGGCGCCACCTGGTTGGCGTGCCCCGCCTCGGTGGTAAAGCCCGCCCCCCGGTTTTGCAGGCTGATGCCGGTGCCCGGCACGACCACACCCGAGCCAAAACCCATGTAGTTGGACTGGATGAAGGACACCATCATGCCGCTCTCGTCGCAGGCCGTCAGGTAGACGGTGCCGCCCGGCTTGGGCGCGCCATAGCGGGCAACGCTGGCCTTGCTGCGGTCGATCAGCTGGGCGCGTTCGGCCAGGTAGGCCGGGTTCAGCAGGTCTTGCTGGGGGTGGACGCGCATATGGTCGATATCGGCGTTGTACTGGGCCAGGTCGGCCAGCGCCAGCTTCATTGCCTCGATCTGCAGGTGCACGGTCTCGGCGCTGTCCAGCGGCTGGTCGCCAATGCCAATGGCATCGAGCAGGCCCAGCGCAATCAGCGCGGCAATGCCCTGGCCATTGGGCGGGATCTCATGCACCACCGAGTCGCCAAAGGGCTGGGCCACCGTGCCCACCCAGTCGCAGCGGTGGGCGGCCAGGTCCTCGGCTGTCATCACGCCGCCGTTGGCCTGGCTGTGGGCCGCCATCTTTTGCGCCAGCGCACCCCGGTAAAAGGATTCGCCCAGGGTCTCGGCAATCTCTTCCAGGGTGCGGGCATGCGCCTCGCTCTGGAACCAGTTGCCCGCCTGCGGTGCCTGGCCGCCCGGCGCAAAGCATTCCTTGAAACCGGGCTGGTCGCCCAGCTTGGCCAGGCCCAGCGCCCAGAGCTTGGCAATCGTCGGCGACACCGCAAAGCCATGGCGCGCATAGTCGATCGCCGGTTGCGCCACTTGCGCAAAAGGCAGCTTGCCAAAGCGTCTGGACAGCTCCACCCAGCCCGAGACCGCACCGGGCACGGTGACCGCATTCCAGCCTTTTTCAGGGATACCGCCGAGCTTGTCAAAGTACTCCGGCGTCCAGCCCGCTGGCGCGCGGCCCGATGCGTTCAGGCCATGCAGCTCCTGGCCGTCCCAGACAATCGCGAAGGCATCGCTGCCAATGCCGCAACCCGTGGGCTCCACCACCGTCAAGGTCATCGCCGCGGCCAGCGCCGCATCCACCGCATTGCCGCCCGCTTGCAGCATGCGCAGGCCCGCTTGCGCGGCCAGCGGTTGCGAGGTGCTCACCACATTGCGGCCCAGGATGGGCGAGCGCTGCGAGGCATAGGGCTGGGCCCAGTCTTTCACGGTGGTCATGTCTTGTCTTTCTGAATGCAAATGAGATGGCAGCCGGGGCAGCAACCGCCGCCCCGGTCTTGAGGTGGCAAGGCTTATTCGAGCGTGATGTGGTTGTCCTGGATCACCTTGGCCCAGCGGGCGCTGTCGGCCTTGACCAGATCCGCAAACTGCGCAGGCGTACCAGGCTTGGCCACATCGGCGCCCAGCTTGGCCAGGCTGGCCACCACCTCGGGATTTTGCATGGCCTTGTTGAAGGCGGCATTGATCTTGGCGGTCAGCTCGGGCTTGAGGCCTGCCGGCGCATAGACGCCAAACCAGGTCACCGACGAATAGCCGGGCAGGCCCGATTCGGCCACCGTGGGCAGCTGGGGCGCGAGCTGGGTGCGCTCGGCGCTGGTCACCGCCAGCGCACGCAGGCGGCCGCTGGCCACATGGGGCATGCCGGTGGGGATGGAGTCAAACAGCAGATGCACCTGGCCGGTGGCCAGATCGCTGATCGACTGGGCCGTGCCCTTGTAGGGCACATGGGTCAGGGTGATGCCCGCCTGGGCTGCAAAGGCAGCGGTGTTCAGGTGCACGATGGTGCCATTGCCGCTGGTGGCGTAGTTCAGCTTGCCGGGGTTGGCCTTGGCATAGCTGATCAGCTCCTGCACGGTCTTGACCGGCAGCGAATTGGTGACCAGCAGCACGCTGGCGGCATCGGCCACATGGGCGATCGGGGTGAAGTCCTTGTCCGCGCGGTAGGCCAGCTTGGGCATCAGGTGCGGCGAGATCGCATGGGTGCTGCTGGTGGTGAACAGCAGGGTGTAGCCATCGGCGCTGGCCTTGGCGGCCTCGGCCGTGCCGATGGTGCCGCCCGCGCCTGGGCGGTTGTCGATCACCAGCGACTGGCCCAGCTCCTGCGACACCTTTTGCGCCACGACGCGGGCCACCAGATCGGTCGCGCCGCTGGGCGGAAAGGGCACGATGACGCGGATCGCGCGCTCAGGCCATGGGCCGCCTTGGGCTGCGGCAAACGGGGACAGCACAGCCAGCGCCGCGCCAGCCACCAGGCCGGCGAGCATCGGCCGGCGGCCAGGCATGCGAGAGAAAAGAGAATTGGTAGTTGGCATGGTGGTGAGCGAGTTGCAAAACATCTGCGAAGCACTCTGCGCTTGTGGCGCGGGCCAGAACAACCGGTTCTTATGCGCCCATGGCGGGTGTGCCATGCGCGCTGGGGCAAAGGCGCCTGCGTGAAGCATTGCATATTAAAAGCCTGTGACAACAGACACCACCACCGATTTGGCAAGGTAGGTTTGCCTATACGGCAATGGGTTTATGCTTAGACCATTCTTTTGCGCAATACCACCATGCCCCACCGCCCACCCACGCATCTGCAAGACACTGCCCTTCGCTACTTCCATGAGGTGGTGCAGTGCGGCTCGGTCAGCGCCGCATCGCTGCGTCTGCATGTGGCCAGCTCGGCCGTCAGCCGCCAGATCAGCGGGCTGGAGGCCCAGCTGGGCACGGCGCTGTTCGAGCGCCATGCGCGCGGCATGCAGCCCACGGCGGCCGGTCAGATCCTGGCCGAGCTCGCGCGCCGCATCAGCCTCGATGCCGAGCAGGCCATCGATGCCATCCATGCGCTTGACAGCCTGCGCGCCGGTCTGGTGCGCATCGCCACCTCGGATGCCTTTGCCAATGAGCTGCTGCCCCAGGCTTGCGTGGCCTTTCAGCGCCGTCACCCAGGCCTGCGCTTTGAGGTGAGCATGGTGCCGACCTTGCAGGTCTCGGCCAAGCTGCTCGCCGGCGAGGCCGATATTGGTCTGCGTTTCAGCATCTCGCCGCTCAAGAACATTGCCGTGGTGCACCGCCAAAGCGCGCCGGTGCTGGCCGTGTTGCCGCCCGGGCATGTGCTGGCGCGCCAGGCATCGCTCACCTTGGCCGAGCTGGCCCGGCATCCGCTGGCCTTGCCGCCGGCCGAGACGGCCATTCGCCAGATGATCGACCTGGCCTGCAGCCGCCAGGGCCTGCAGCTGGACCCGGTGCTGACCACCAACCACGCCAAGACCTTGCTCAATTTCGCGCTGCATGGCGGGGGCGTCACCGTCTCCAGCGAAGTGGGGGTGCGCCATATGCTGGCAGCGGGCAGCCTGGTCGCCCGCCCCTTGAGCGATGCCGGCCTGGACCTGCGCGATATCGAGGTGCAAACCTTGGCGGGCCGCCAGCTGCCCGCCGCCGCCCAGGCCTTTTTGGGGCTCTTGGTGCAAGAGCTGCAGGCCGTGCCGAGCTAAGCCATGTGTCTATAGACCCAGCTGCTTGCGAAACGCCTGCGCCTGGCTGAAGTGCCCGTTGCCGATAAAGGGCACCGGCGGGCGCAGCGCCGACAGCGGCGAGGGATGGTTGCTGGTCAGCACCAGATGGCCGCGGTCCTGCGGTATCAGCGCGCGCTTGCTTTGCGCATGGCTGCCCCAAAGCATGAAGACCACCGGCTTGTCCCCCTCGGCCACCTGGCGGATCAGTGCATCGGTGAGCAGCTCCCAGCCCTTGCCGCTGTGGCTGGCGGCCTGGCCCTCTTCCACCGTCAAACAGGTGTTGAGCAGCAGCACGCCATGGGTGGCCCATTTGACCAGGCTGCCGCCCGGATCGGGGAAAGGCGGGAACGGCACGCCCAGGTCGCGCTGCATTTCCTTGAAGATGTTCTGCAGCGATGGCGGCAGGCGCACGCCGGGGGCCACGGAAAAAGCCAGACCCTCGGCCTGGCCGCGCCCGTGGTAGGGGTCCTGCCCCAGGATCACCACGCGCACGCTCTCGGGCGGGGTCAGGCGCAAGGCGCGCAGTGGCTCGGGCGGGAAGACCACCGCCCCGTCGTCCAGGCGCTGCTGCAGGTACTGCGACAGCTGCTGGCCTTTGGGGCTTGCAAAGAATTGGTCCACCGTGGCTTGCCAGCCGGCAGCCACCTGGTGGTCATGGAGCGCTTCAGATGTCAGTTGCATGCCCGCATTGTGCACGCTGCGCGGGCGCCTCTGCACTATCGCCCTTGGCAGACGGCTTGTTGCGCGGGCAGTGCTGCTGGGTTGAGCAGCGCCACCAGACCGCAGGCGATCGAGCCCTGCCAGTGCACGTAGTCGTGGCCGGTGCTGTGCTCCCGCTGCGTCACGCGGTAGCCCTGGGCCCGCAGCACATCGCCCAGCTCGCGGCTGGTCTCCAGAATGCCAGCTTGGCCGCCGCGTGCGCTTTCGTAGAGGCCCGCATCCAGGTAAAAGCGGACGTCCTTGCGGGGCGCTGCCGCCCACCAGCGCGCCATCGCATTGGGCGCTTCGGCCTGCGGCGCCCACCAGTAGGAGCCCGACAGGCTCAGCACATTGCCAAAGCGCTCCGGGTGGCGCAGCGCCATATAGCTCGACGCCAGACCGCCATAGCTGGAGCCGGCAATCACCGTGCGAACCGCTGGCACGTCCAGCCCCTGCTCAGCCAGCCAGGGCATCAGCTGCAAGCCCATGAAATCGGCAAATGCCGGATTGGGCGGCAGCTCGGTATTGCGCAGCTCACTGCTGGCATTGGCCACCAGCACCACCGCCGTCGGTGGGATCAAGCCCTGCGCCTGCATCCGCTCGGTGATCGGCGGCGTGGGCACCTGGCGCAGATAGGCATGGGCATCGAACAGTACCAGCAAGGCGCGCTGCTCCGGGGTGGCCTGGGCCCAGCCAGCAGGGCGGTAGATCCAGACATCACGGCCATTGCCCAAGGCTGCCGAATGCAGCCAGTGGCGCTGCAGATCGCCGGGCAACGGCGTGCTTGCCGGCTGCGACCAGGGCTGCGCTGGGGCATCGGGCAGCTCCAGCACCGAGCGGCCCTGGTAGCGATCCACCGCAGCAGCTGCGCCATCCGAAGCAGCCCAGCTGCGCGGGTTCAAGGGGTCACGCTGCAAGGTGGCCAGAATGCTGCGGCGCTGCTCGATCGCCGTGCCTTCGATATTGGGCACATCGGGCGCCATGCCATAGCTCAGCCGGGCGTCGCTGGGCATCACAAAGCTGCTCCACCAGACATCCGAGTTGCCCAGGCGCTGCAGCGATTCATGGTTGCCCGAGGGGCTGCCAAACAGGCGCACGCTGTGCTGCGCGCCACGCCACAAAAAGGTGACGAGCCGCTCCTTCTCGCTCCAGGGCTCCACCAAAGGCGTGCCGCTCTTGGCCATCTCCTGCCAGAACGCATCGCTCGTGCCACCGCGCTCCAGATCGCCCGCCAAGGCCTGCAGACGCGGGCTTTGCAAGGGCTTGTTGGGCAAGGCCACCGACGGGTCAGCGCGCGGGGGCCAGGCGCGCTGGATCTCTATGCGGTAATGGCCTGCAGTGGCCTGCGCCGGCAGCTGGCCTGCCCCTGCGCCGCCGCTGGCGTAGGCGATGGCCGGCTGGGCATTCCAGTGCAGCACCAGTTGCTCACCCGCCTGGGCCTGCCAGGAGACGCCCTCCCCCACCCCATCGCTGCGCAGCAGGCGCCGCAGATGCCGGCCTGCCGCATCTTGCAGATCCAGCTGCACACCGCTGCCGTCCACCTCCGCACGCACCACGCTGCCGGCGGGCACCTGCCGGGCATCGAGCTGCCAGCGCTGCTGGGCGCCGGGGGCCAGCTGGCCTTGCACCGTTTGCCCGACAGCCAGGGGCTGCGCAGGCGGAACTGGCGCCGGCATGCTGGTGCATCCGCCCAGCACGATCAGCCCCAGCGCTGCATGGGCAGCGAGCCCGCGCAGACGAGACGGTGGAGGACCAAAGGCGCTGGGCGCTGGGGGGACATGGCGATCATGGATACTCATGGACAAACAATGGCAAACAGGCTGGCGCCCCTTGCTGGGCAGGGGCCGCTAGCCGGGTGGGAATGGGGAGCTACGCACAAAACCCATTGCCTGAAATTTAGAAATGGGAATTATTCTCAATTGATACTAGCACAGCGCCAGCGCTGGCCGACCCACCGAACTACACGACAAGCTATGCCCCACCGACAAAACCCATGGGCCCAGGCCCTGGCCGCTGCCTGTTTGTTGCTCAGCCTGGCAGCTGGCGCGCAGACCGGCAGCAGCGCAAACACCACCACCACCACCACCGAGCGGGAGATTCAATCGCTGTTCAAAGCGCTGCAGCAGTCGGGCTGTGAATTTGCCCGCAATGGCCAGTGGTACAGCGCCAGCGAGGCCAGCGCGCATTTGCAGCGCAAGTACAGCTACCTGCAAAAAAGAGCATTGGCGCCCACGGCCGAGGACTTTATTGCGCGTGCGGCCAGCCAAAGCAGCATGTCGGGCAAGCCCTATCTGGTGCGTTGCCCCGGCCAGCCTGAAACGCACAGCCAGCGCTGGTTTGAGGCCCAGCTGGCCAAAACACGCGCAGCCCGGTAGCGGCCTTGCACCGCTACTGGTGGGTGGGCTGCTTTAGGCGAACAGCTTGGCCAGTGCGTCGCCCGGCTCATCGGCGCGCATAAAGGCCTCGCCCACCAGGAAAGCGTGGATGCCGGCATCGCGCAGGGTCTTGACATCGTCCGGGCTGGCAATGCCCGACTCGGTCACCAGCAGGCGGTCGGCAGGCACCTGCTTTTGCAGATCCAGGGTGGTCTGGATGCTGACTTCAAACGTGCGCAGGTTGCGGTTGTTGATACCGATCAGCGGCGTCTTGAGCTTGAGCGCACGCGCCAGCTCGGCGCCGTCATGCACCTCGACCAGCACGGCCATGTCCAGGCTGCGCGCGATCTGCTCCATCTCGGCCATCTGGGCGTCGTCCAGGCAGGCGGCGATCAGCAGCACGCAGTCGGCGCCCATCGCGCGCGATTCATAGATCTGGTAGGGATCGACCATGAAATCCTTGCGCAGCACCGGCAGCAAGGTGCTGGCGCGCGCCTGCTTGAGAAAATCAGGCTCGCCCTGGAAGAACTGGCGGTCCGTCAGCACCGACAGGCAGGCGGCACTGGTCTTGCCATCGCCCACCATATAGCTCTGGGCAATGTCGGCGGGGTCAAAGTCGGCACGGATCACGCCCTTGCTGGGGCTGGCCTTTTTCACCTCGGCGATCACGGCAGCCTGGCCTTGCGCAATCTTGGCGCGCAGCGCGCCGACAAAGTCACGGGTCAGCACACGGCTTTCGGCGTCGCGGCGCATGGCCTCGAAGGGGATGCGCTTCTTGGCGTCGGCCACTTCGATAAGCTTGGCGTCGCAGATGGTTTTGAGAATATCGGACATAGTTTTCCTAGTGTAGGGCGGCCCGCTCAGGCGGCCAGTTGGCGCGTCAGCGCCACCAAGTCCTGCAGTTTTTGCAGGGCCGCACCGCTGTCGATGGCGGCGCGGGCGCGCTGCAGGCCATCTTCGATCGAACTGGCCACATTGGCCGCATAGAGCGCCGCGCCGGCATTGAGGCAGACGATATCGCGGGCGGGGCCCAGCTCGCCTTGCAAAATACCCATCAGCATGGCCTTGGACTGCTCGGCATTGTCCACGCGGAAGGCGCGGGTACCCACCATCTGGATACCAAAGTCTTCCGGATGGATCTGGTACTCGCGCACCACGCCGTCCTTGAGCTCGCCCACCAGCGTGCTGGCACCCAGGCTGATTTCGTCGAGGCCATCGCGGCCATAGACCACCAGCGCATGCTCGGCGCCCAGGCGCTGCAGCGCACGCACCTGGATACCGACGAGGTCCTCATGGAAGACGCCCATCAGGATATTGGGTGCGCCGGCCGGGTTGGTCAAGGGGCCCAGGATATTGAAGATGGTGCGCACGCCCAGCTCCTTGCGCACCGGGGCCACGTTCTTCATCGCCGGGTGGTGGTTGGGCGCAAACATGAAGCCGATGCCCACCTCGGCAATGCTCTGGGCGATCTGCTCGGGGCTCAGCTGGATATTGACGCCCAGCGCTTCCATCGCATCGGCACTGCCCGATTTGCTGGAGACACTGCGCCCGCCATGCTTGCTGACCTTGCCGCCAGCCGCGGCAATCACAAACACCGAGCAGGTCGAGATGTTGAAGGTATTGGCGCCATCGCCACCGGTGCCGACGATGTCGACCAGGTGCTGGCGATCAGCGACATGCACCTTGTTGGAGAACTCGCGCATCACCTGGGCGGCGGCGCTGATCTCGCCAATGGTTTCCTTCTTGACGCGCAGGCCCGTCAGGATGGCGGCGGTCATCACCGGGGAGAGTTCGCCCTGCATGATGATGCGCATCAGGTGCAGCATCTCGTCGTGGAAGATTTCGCGGTGCTCGATGGTGCGCTGCAGCGCTTCTTGGGGGGTAATCGACATGGAGGTTCTCGCTGTATTTGGGGGAAGGTCAGGCGCCGGGCTTGTCGCTCAGCGCCAGCTTGAGGCCAAAGCCAATGAACATGGCGCCCGCCGCGCGGTCGAGCCAGTGCAGCCGCTGGCGCAGCCAGCCCGCGCGCCGCGCCATGCCAGCGCCCATCCCCACCCAAAGCACATTGACAGGTATGGCGTTGAGGTTGAAAAGCAGGCCCAGCGCGGCAAAGGCCAGACTCTTGTGGGCATAGTCAACGGCGATGAACTGTGGAATAAAGGCCAGAAAGAAGATTGCGACCTTGGGGTTGAGCACATTGGTCCAGAAGCCGCCCCAGAAGATGCGCGCCAGGCTGGTATCGGGCTCAGACAAGCCCGGCTCCGTACCGGCAGGTGCCACCAGCTTGCTATTGCTTTTGCTGCGCAGCATCTGCACGCCCATCCACAGCAGATAGGCCGCGCCCAGCCACTTGAGCACGCCAAAAGCGGTGGCTGAGGCTGCCAGCAAAGCACCAACGCCCAGCGCAGCGGCCGCCACATGCACCATGCAGCCGGCGGTGATGCCGGCGCTGGCCACCAGGCCGGCACGCCAGCCCTGGCGCGCCGCATGGCTGAGCATGTAGAACACGTCCGGCCCTGGGGTGAGGTTGAGCAGCCAGCCAGCTGCCATGAACATCAGCAACTGGTGCAGCTCGATCATCAGCGCTGCTCCAGAAAGTTCTTCAGCATCGCGTGGCCATGCTCAGTGAGGATGCTCTCGGGGTGGAACTGCACGCCCTGGATCGGCAGGCTCTTGTGGCGCACGCCCTGGATTTCGCCGTCTTCACTGGTGGCAGTCACCTCCAGGCAATCGGGGCAGCTGCTGCGCTCGATCACCAGCGAGTGGTAGCGGTTGACGGTGAATTGCGCAGGCAGATCGGCAAACACACCGGCTTGCGTGGTCGTGATCACGCTGGTCTTGCCATGCATTTGCTGCACGGCCCGCACCACCTTGCCACCAAAGGCCGCGCCAATGGCCTGGTGGCCCAGGCACACGCCCAAAATCGGCAGCTTGCCGGCAAAGTGCTGGATCGCCTCGATGGAGATACCGGCTTCGGCCGGCGAGCAGGGCCCGGGCGAGATGACCAGCCAATCGGGCTGGTGGGCAGCGATGGCCTCGAGCGAGGTCTCGTCATTGCGCACCACGACGACCTCGACCCCCAACTCACCGAAGTACTGCACGATGTTGTAGGTGAAGCTGTCGTAGTTATCGACCATCAACAGTTTTTTCATCGTCACTCCCGGGGTTTGCCGCCCGCCTGCAGGCGGGCGAGTTCGCGGTGCTCGTAGGCGATGTAGGCCTCCATCATCGCGCGGTAGATGGCCTCGATCACATCGGGCTGGCCGCCTTCGAGTGCTGCGCGTTCACGCACGCGGGCAACGATGGTTTCGATGCGCTCTTCATCGCGCACCAGCTCGGGGTTGTTCTTGACCTTGGCGGCCTGGGTCATGTAGCCGCCGCGCTCCACCAGCAAAGGCACCAGGATGTCGTCGAGCGCATTCACGTTGCGGCGCACATCGGCCATGGTGTTGCAGTCTTCTACTTTGTCGATAGCGCGGGTCATTCCAGTCCTTCCTCAACGAGTTCAGCGGCACGCAACAGTGCGCGTGCCTTGTGTTCAGTCTCTTTCCACTCCAGCTCGGGCACCGAGTCGGCGACCACGCCGGCCGCTGCCTGCACATAGAGCATGCCGTCCTTGATGACCCCGGTGCGGATCGCAATGGCCAGGTCCATGTCGCCAGCAAAGCTCAGGTAACCGCAGGCGCCGCCATAGATGCCGCGCTTGACCGGTTCGAGCTGGTCGATCACCTCCATCGCATGCACCTTGGGCGCGCCCGACAGGGTGCCAGCTGGGAAGGTGGCCTTGAGCACATCCATGCTGGTCATGCCGTCTTTCAAAATGCCCTCGACATTGCTGACGATGTGCATCACATGGCTGTAGCGTTCGACCGCAAAGGCCTCGGTCACCTTGACCGAGCCGGTCTTGGCAATGCGGCCGATATCGTTGCGCGCCAGGTCGATCAGCATCACATGCTCGGCGCGTTCCTTGGGGTCGTTCACCAGCTCCTGCTCGGTGGCCTTGTCTTTCTCTGGCGTGGCCGCGCGCGGCCGGGTGCCGGCCAGCGGGCGGATGGTGATCTTCTGCCCTTCTTCGACCTGCTCCTGGCGCACCAGAATCTCGGGGCTGGCCCCCACCACCTGGAAATCGCCAAAGTGGTAGTAGTACATATAGGGGCTGGGGTTGAGCGAGCGCAGCGCGCGGTACAGCGACAGCGGGTTTTCGGTATAGCGCTTCTGGATGCGCTGGCCCACCTGCACCTGCATGAAGTCGCCCGCGGCAATCATCTCCTTGGCCTCCAGCACAGCCTTGAGGTAATCGGCTTTCGCAAAGCTGCGCTCGGACGGGTAGCTGTCGCCAGCCTTGATCTGCGGCACGCTGACCGAGTAGCGCAGCTGCTCCTTGAGCTGGCGCACGCGCTTCTTGGCCTTGGAATAGGCCTCGGCCTCGGCCGGGTTGGCGTAGACGATCAGGTAGAGCTTGCCCGAGAGGTTGTCGATGACGGCGACTTCTTCGCACTGCAGCAGCAGGATGTCGGGCGTGCCCAGGCTGTCGGGCGGGCAGCTGTTCTCGAGCTTTTTCTCGATGTAGCGCACCGCGTCATAGCCGAAATAGCCGGCCAAGCCGCCGCAAAAGCGCGGCAGGCCGGGCGACAGCGCGACCTTGAAGCGCTTTTGGTAGTCGGCAATGAAATCCAGCGGATTGCCCGCATGGGTCTCGACCACCTGGCCATCGGTCACGATCTCGGTGCGGGCATCGGCGCCAAAGCCGCTGGCGCGCAGCAGGCTGCGGGCGGGCAGGCCGATAAAGCTGTAACGGCCAAAACGCTCGCCGCCAACGACGGATTCGAGCAAAAAGCTGTGCTTGCCATCGTCATGCGTGTGGCAGAGCTTGAGGTACAGGGAGAGAGGGGTTTCCAGATCCGCAAACGCTTCTGCGACGAGAGGAATGCGGTTGTAGCCTTGGTTGGCCAGACTTTTGAATTCGAGTTCGGTGATCACGAAGAACCATCCCCAGCTTGAGCAGCGCACGCTGGATGTGTGCGTATCGTGCGCTGCAGTTCATCTTTGGTGGACTGGTCTTGCAACCAGCCCTCGGGCGCACGCTGGGGCGTGTTACCCAGCGGCAGTCAAACAGTCATAGATACAGGCTTACGCCAGGGCCAAGCTCCCCGGTCGGAACGACCTGTAATGACTGCATGATGGATGAACATGGCGCCTAGTGTAGCAAACGAATCCGCAAACGACGGTGTAAAAACCAGAAAACCGGGGATTAACCAGAAAACGGAGGATTTCAGCGCGGCAAGCCCGCAGTTGCCCCGCCGCTGGCCTGCAGACTTCCTCGCTGCAGCCGCTGGTGCTGGCAGCGCGTGGGCTGCAACGCGCCCACCAAGGTATCGACGACCTGCTGCGCCTTGGCCGAGTTGTCGCCCGAGAAATTGCAGACATAGACATCGAGCGTGGCATGGCCCAGCTCTGGCCAGGTGTGGATCGCCACATGCGACTCGGCCAGCAGCACCACGCCAGTGACGCCGCCGGGCTGGCCGTTGTGGCTGGGAAACGGCACCCAGCTGTCATGCATGCGCGTCAACCCCGCATCGGCCACCGCCTGGTTGCACAGCGCAGCGAGCGCCTGCGCATCGACCAGCCAGGCCGCAGGGCACTGGCAGTCATACAGGTCGGCGGTCAGGTGCAGCCCGTCCACGTCTTGCTCTTCTCAATACCGGTCTGGGCGGCGCGGCGCCTCAGGCCTGCAGCTCGCTGAGCGCATCGACATAGCCGGTCGCCGCCACCTGGCGGATCGGCTGGCCATGGTTGTAGCCGTAGCTCACCAGCACCACCGGGCAGCCCGCGTTGTGCGCCGCCTCGGCATCGTTGCTGCTGTCGCCCACCATCAAGGTCAGGGCTGGCTTGCTGCCCAGCGCCTCGCAGGTCTTGAGCAGCGGCAGCGGATCGGGCTTCTTGCGCTCAAAGGAATCGCCGCCAAACACATGGTCAAAATAGTCGCGCAGCCCCTTGGCGCGCAGCAGTGGCTCGGCAAAGGCCAGCGGTTTGTTGGTCAGACAGGCCATCTTCAGCCCCTTGGCGCGCCATTGCGCCAGCCCCTTCTCCACACCGTCATACACCCGGGAGAAGCGGCCATTGATGGCCAGGTAGTGGTGCTGGTAGCGCTCCCAGGCCTGCGCATAGCGGTTGTCGATCTCGGTGGCCGGCACCGGCTGGCCGACCAGTGGGTGCACCTGGGCCAGCACATGGGTCAACACCGCCCGCAGCAAATGCTCCGAGCCCTTGCCCACCATGGGCTCAATGGTCTGCACATCAATCGCCGGCAGCTGCAGATCGGCCAGCATGCGGTTGAGCGCCTCCACAAAGTCCCCCATGGTGTCGACCATGGTGCCGTCGAGGTCGACGATGACGGCTTCGCAGCGCTGCAGGGTTTTGTTCACTTCAGTCATTAGAGATTCTTTCGGGCCCAGCCGGTGATTGTGCCGCAGATCATCCAGTGCCTCAGTTCCCGGTGGCCATGCATCTGCGGCCAATGCCGCTCATCGCCTCTGCCCTTCCGCTCGTCGCCCGTGTCCGCTTATTAGCAAAGTATTACCTATGATTCATTTCATGAAACATGGGCAATGGTCACTGCTGCGTCGGACATCCGGCTTTACCGCCATCGAGCTTTTGGTGGTGATCGCCATTGTGGCGATTCTCGCTTCGCTGGCTCTGCCCAGCTTCAAGGGCTTAACCGAACGCTGGCGTGTCCGCAGCGCAGTAGAAGATCTGCAGTCCACCCTGTACTACGCCCGTTCAGAGGCCATCCGGCGCGCGGGCAATGTGGTCATTGTCAAAAAGGCCGATGGCGATGGCTGCACCAATGCTGGAAGCGACGCGCAATGGGGCTGCGGCTGGTTGGTGTTTGTCGATACCAACCGCGATGGCGCCCAGAGCGGCACTTCAGAAATCACACTGCAGCAAACCAGTGCGCCGAAACGCACCGAAGTGGAGATCAGCAGTGCGGGCACCACCATGAACGCCATGATCAGTGTCGACCGCTGGGGACATTTCAGCAATAACACTGCACAGACCTTCGTCTTTCGGGCTTGGCCGCAAGGATCGAGTAGCAGCGACTCCGCAGCCTCCGCGCTTTGTATCCAGCCCGGTGGCTTGATCAAACGTCTGAACTCAGGCGCCGCAGATTGTCCTTGACTATGCAATGCCCATCGATACGCAGCCCACGGTCTCCCATGACAAGCCCAGATACAGAAAGAAGTCCTATGCGCAGATTGACGAGAATCTCTGCAATGCAGCGCAGCCAGCGCGGCATCAGCTTGCTGGAGTCACTGATCGCCCTGGTGGTCGCCGCCCTCGGCATCTTGGGCATCGTGGGCGTGCAACTGCGAACCCTCAGTGACACGCAAACCAGCGTGCGCCGAGAGCAGGCGATCAGGCTCATCGAAGACCTGAGTGAGCGCATGAAGGTCAATCCCAATGCGATGGCCAATATGAGCAGCTATCTCAGCGATTGGGACGATACACCCAGCCCCAGCAAAATTTGCAGCACCGTTGTTTGCACGGGGGCGGAACTCGCCGTCTACGATGTTTCTCAGTGGAAAGCATTTGTCAGCAGAGCATTGCCACTGGGCGATGCCAATCTCTTCACGTCCGCAGGAGAAGACGTCGCTGCCAACCGTCGTCAGTTAGGCGTGATGATCCGGTGGCGAGAAAACGAGAGAAAAGGGGCCGACAGCGACTACCGCTCCGCCATCAATGCCGCTGCGGACAGCGGCGCGGCCGTGAGCTGCGGCGAAGGCTACACCTGCCACCTGCAGTACATCCCCGTCAGTGCCCGCTGCGCCCCCTACAAGGGCACCAGCACTGCCCGTTTTTTCTGCCCAGGGATTTGATATGCGTACCAAAATTACAAAGGGCTTGAACAGCGTGCCTGCAGCGAATCTGGGCCACTCCCTCCAACCAAGGCACCAAAGCGGCATCACTCTGGTTGAGCTGATGGTCGGCGTCGCCATCGGTTTGATGGTTGTCGCCGTCGCAGGCGGCGCGCTGATGGTTTCGCGCAGCACTTCAGGGACCGTCAGCGATGCCAGCCAGTTGCAGCAACAAGCTGGATATGCCTTTCGCGTCATTGGACAACAACTGAGGCAGTCGGGCTCGCTTTACCTCAACCTCAATGCCACCAAGAATGCTAGCACCGACATTGACCGGTATGCGCTACCGGTGGCTTTCGAGACCAAGGCCATCTCATCAGAACCGGACCGGAATTTTTCCCCCGCCACTGACACCATCAACGGCACAGACACCACGCTCACCGTCGGTTACCGACGCTACAAGGAACCGGTGTACCCACTCAGCGACACATCCCTCGCGACGCAGTCGCTGTCCCGGGATTGCCAAGGTGGCCCCCAGGACCTGGACACGGCGGACAACAACAGCTTTATGCGTATTTCCAGCGCATTCGCACTCAACACCAACAACCTGGTCTGCACGGGAACGTCAGGTTTATCCCAGCCGGTGATTGGCAACGTCGCCAACTTCAGAATCCGCTATCTGCGTATGACCGACATCGCCAGCGGCGCGCCAAAAATCCAGTACGTCAATGCAGCTGGAGTCGGTACCAACTGGGGACAAGTCACCGGTGTGGAAGTCTGCATCGTGCTTTATGGCACCGAGCGCATGAACCTGCCCTCCACGTCCAGCTATACCGACTGCGACGGCACCACCGAGGTTGACTACGCCAGTGCCGACGCCACCGATATGAGCGGCAGCGCCATCGGCGCAGATCGCGCCCAACGCCTGCACATGGTGTTTCGCAGCGTCTACCAATTGCGCAGCCAGGGGCTGATCGGCAATGTGCTGTAACCCGAACCAAGAGCCCTAACCATGCAAGGCAGATTCTTCATTCGCGACCAACGCCCACCACTCAGCCAGCAACGCGGCGTAGCGCTGTTCGTCGTCATCATCTTTGTCATGCTGTCGATGCTGCTGGCCCTGTGGTCGGCTCGTACCTCTTTGTTTGGGGAGATGTTGGTCAGCAATGATGCAGATTACCAGCGTGCCTTCGAGGCCGGACAAGCGCTGCTGCAGGATGCCGAGCTGGACATCCGCAACGAGAATGCTGACGGATCGGTGTGCAGCGGCACTGGCGATGTCTGCCGTCAGAGCACCGCAGACCAGATTCCGCTGGAAGCGCCCTCCGTCGGCAAGCTGCTGGCAACGCTGGACAGCCAAACCTACAAGTGCCGCAACGGCCTGTGCACCAAGCGCCAGGGCAACCAGGATTTCTGGAACAACAGCGATGCCGATCGCGGCGTCACCTTGGCGCAGATGACCAGCACCCCCACCGGCGGTGCTCCCGTCGGTGCGCGTTATGGCCAGTACACCGGAGCGAAGCTGGGCAATGCCAGCAACCCGGCCAACCCCATTCTTGCAGACCGCAGTGCTGCCAACCGCGGCGGCTGGTACTGGATTGAGGTGCTGCCCTATGACGAAAGCAGCAAGAACTCGAACCTGATCGTGGCCGAAGACAGTGCCGGCAACAGCATGGTGGCCAATAACTTTTTGGCGCTGAATATGATTCCGAATGTGGTTTATCGCATCACCAGCCTTGCACATGGCCGCAAGCCCAATACCCAGGTCGTTTTACAGCAGACCTATGCCCGGCAGCGGCTCAAGGACTGAGTCTGTGGCGCTGGATCTTTCACGCTTTACCAGCCACATGCAGGCCTAGTGCCGGGACTGGCTAAAACCCATTATTCGCAGTATTGACAGGAGGCGCTGTGGCTCATAACAACACCCCCCATTTCCGCAAACATCTGCTGGCCTTGGCGGCCTGCGCGGCTTTGCTACCGCAGGGCAGCTGGGCACTGGACCTGGCCAGTGGACCGCCGGGCACCAAAGAGCCCTATGTGGCCCCCAACATCATCATCTCGATCGATGACTCAGGGAGTATGCAATACCGCCTGGACCGCGAAAACCAAAGCGGCGCGAGCAACACCCAGGTGCCAAATGCCGATGGTTCTTGGCCATCGTCAGCCCGGCGTATCAATGTGCTTAAGTACGCCCTTATCGGAAATGGTGGCAGCGGCGGCGTGCTTCGCGATACGTCCCTGCTGCCTGACGGCAAGGTGCGCATGTCTTGGCAGGCCATGTGGAACAACGGCAATGCCTCAGGTGCAGGCAGCGTCGACAGCACCTCGATGAACACCAACTCGATGCGGGTCCTCAATACCAGCCACCGCAACAACTTGATCAGTTTTGTCAACGGCCTCAGCGCCGTGAACGGCACACCCTCACACAAGATGTTCTCGCAGGCTGATGCCTACATGCGACGCCCGCTCTCGACGAACAGCCCCTGGGCGTCGGTCCCTGGAACGACAGGATCGCCTTATCTGGGCTGCCGCCGCAGCTACCACATCATCATGACGGATGGCCGCTGGAACAGTGGAGCCTCCAAACCCAGCCAAACGGACAACGCCACGAACCTAACCTTACCAGATGGTACCGTCTACGGTGGCACCACGGCAGCCGCCCGCGCCAAGAGTGCACTGTACCGCGATGCATTTGACAATACGCTGGCGGACTGGGCCTTCTATAGCTGGGCCGTGCCACCGCACACCACCGGCTGGACTGGCACGATGCAGCCCACGGCTGACTACCGCAAAGCGCCGGCCACCGAGACGTTCACCAATGGCAGCACCACCGCCACCTTGGACCGTTATTGGAACCCCCGCTACAACCCGGCCACCTGGCCGCATATGGTGACCTACACCATCGGTTTCAGTGCGCTGTCCTACACATGGAAGCAGAACTACAGCGACGCAAAGTACAACATCAGCGCTTCATCCAGCATGGTGCCTTTTGGCTATGACGGCAGCTTTCCCGCGCTGGTCAATGGCACCAAGACCTGGCCCGACATGAATGGTGGTGGTGAAGATGTTCGTGCATTGGACCTGTGGCACTCAGCCATCAATGGGCGGGGCCGCTTCTATGCAGTAGAAAAAGGCGAGGATCTGGAGAAGGCCTTCCGCGAGATCTTTGGCCAGATCAACACCCAGACAGATGCCGACCTGACCTCCTCGGTCAGCAGCGGATCGAACGCGGCGCGCTACGATGTGGCCACCTTCACTGCGGGCTACCAACCCGACTCCAACTGGAAAGGCTATGTCGCAGCCAGAACCGTGAACAAGAGCGGCACCAGCACGCCAGCATGGGAGAACAAAACCACCGCCGACTTGCTGGATGCCCGCACCGGTGTGACTGATCGACTGGTCCTTGGTTGGAGTGACCAGTGGGTGACCAAAACCGGCACGACCTCAGGCGACAAAGGTGGTGTGCAGTTCAAGTGGGCCAGCGACCAGACTTACCTGAGCACCGCGCAGAAGGCCAAGATTGGCCTAGCCAGTGCCACCCCTATTTCCACCAGTGGCGAGAGCATTGTGAACTTCATCCGAGGCGATCGCACGCTGGAAGGCTCGGACACCACCGGCTACACCACCGCAAAGCCCTTCCGCGAGCGCAAGAGCCGCCAAGGTGACATTATCAACTCCGGCGTCTGGTACACCGGCGCGCCGTCCGGTACCTACGCACTCCAAGGCTACAGCAGCTTTGTGCAAGCCCAGAAGAATCGCGTTCCTATGGTCTATGTCGGCGGCAATGATGGCATGTTGCATGGTTTCTCAGCCACCGATGGCTCTGAAAAACTGGCCTACGTCCCCAATGGCGCCTTGTCAACGATTAAGAACCTAGCTGGCTCCGGCTATACCCACCAGTACTATGTCGATGGCTCCCCCATGACGGGCGATGTGGAGCTTGGCGGCGTCAAGGAAACCACTCCTGGCACCGAAGCCTATATTGCCGACTGGCGAACCTTGTTGGTGGGCACCATGGGCGCTGGCGGCAAAGGCTACTTTGTGCTGGATGTCACCAACCCGGCGGCTGGCAGCACCTCTAGCGCACCCAGCTTTGCGGCAGCCAATGCCAACACCCTGGTGCGCCTGGACCGGACTCGCGGCGTAGCAGACGCTTTGGATTGCACCGCGCTGACGGGCACTCAGCGCACCGCCTGTATTGCTACCGCTAGCGAGAACAACGACATCGGTCACATAACTGCCAAGCCGGTGATGGACGAAACTGACTTTCTGCGTACCACACAGATCACGCGGATGAACAATGGCCGCTGGGCCGTGGTGATGGGCAATGGCTACAACAGCACCAACCAACGCCCCGTTCTGCTGATTCAGTACCTGGACAAGGGCCAGGAACTGGTACGCCTGCCAGTCACCAGCCAGGCGGCTGGCACCGGCTATGCCATTGACAATGGCCTGTCCGCTCCGCGCCTGATAGACCTAAATGGCGATGGACGGGTAGACATCGCCTACGCCGGCGACAACCAGGGCAACCTCTGGAAATTTGACCTCACCAGTGACGTCGCCAGCGAGTGGAATGTGGCCTTTAGCAGTACGCCGCTGTTCACCGCACGCGGTCCTTCGGCCCTCAGCTCCTCATCGCGCAGCAATGTGCAGCCGATCACTGTTGCACCGACCGCTCGCGCGAACGATCGGGTCAAGGAAGTGACGCAAACAGACGGCACCAAGAAATCTGTACCCGTGGGCGGCATGATGGTGGCATTTGGTACCGGCCGTAATGTGAGCCGAACCGACCCCAGTGATGTTCTGGTGCAAAGCATTTATTCCGTGCTGGACAATACACGCTACCGTGTCCGAAAAACCGAAGGTTCCAGCCAATGGTTGGAAGTACACCCCGGCAAGGCTTGTACATCGTCTGCACCTGCAGAATGTTTGACTGTCCCTGCACCTGCCGCTTTGGGAACGGGGGTGGCTACTGCTGGCCTGGCCAAGCGGGAAATCGCCGAGCTGACGATTGCTGGAGGCGTAGGCGGCCGGGTGGACGAAGTGGACACGCTCGACAAGACCACCTGGGGTACGACCTACAACGGTTGGTACATGGACCTGCCAGCGGTGGGCGAGCGCGCGCTCAAGAACCTGGAGCTGTATGACAACACCAATATCCTGGTTGCCTACACCCAGGTGCCGGCCAAAGGCCTGGATGTGGATGTCACCCGCGAAAGCTGCGACTCCACGTCGGTGGATACCGAACGCCAGTACCGCACCATGCTCAATATCATGGACGGCAAAAAGCCCAGCATCCAGCTGATCAACTTGGGCAGCAATACCTCGTTCAGTGCCTCGGACAACGGCAATGCGTCCCGTGCGCAGGTGGACAAGGGCTCGCACTCGCAGGTCGCCGCATCGGAGACGCAGATGCTCGATATCAGTACCTGTACCGGTGACCGCTGCATCAACAATATGGAGGCACTGCTGCGCATGCCTGAACAAACTTTGCGCCCCAGCTGGCGCCAGCTGCAGTAAGAAGGAACAGCAATGAATCCAAGAACCGTGACGAAGCTACGCGGCTTCACACTGATCGAGTTGATGATCGTGGTCGCCGTGGTGGGCATCCTGACGGCGATCGCGCTGCCCAGTTATAACGAGTACATCCGTCGTGGTCACCGCGCCGACGCGCGTGCCACCCTGCTGCAGGCGGCGCAGTGGATGGAGCGTGCGGCTACTGCCAACGGTACCTACCCAACGAGTCTTCCTAGTAGCATGACCTCCATGGCCTCCGGCCGCTATGCGATCAGCCTGGACTCCGATGGCGCAACCTTTACGCTGACAGCCACGGCCCAAAATGCCCAGGAACATGACAAGTGTGGCAACTACACGCTGACCAATACTGGTCTGCAGGGAGCCAACGGAAAAACGGAAGGTGCCTCCGGCTACGACAGTAGCTGCTGGAGCAAATAAATCGAGCATCCGTCAACCAATGCAAAAAGGCTCCTGCAACCCATTGCCGGAGCCTTTTTTTACCGCCCATCCTCAGGGCAAAACCATCACCCCAACGCCCCCCGCATCTGCTCAATCACCCCCTTGTAATCAGGCTTGCCAAAAATTGCGCTACCCGCCACAAAGGTGTCCGCACCCGCATCCGCCACGCGGCGGATATTGGTTTCCTTGATGCCGCCGTCGACCTCCAGGCGGATGTCCTTGCCGCTGGCGTCAATGCGCTTGCGCGTCGCTTCGATCTTGCGCAGGGTCGAGTCGATGAAGCTTTGGCCGCCAAAACCGGGGTTGACGCTCATCAGCAAGACCAGGTCGATGTCCTCGATCACCCAGTCCAGCACGTCGAGCGGCATCGCCGGATTGAACACCAGACCGGCCTTGCAGCCCTGCGCCTTGATGGCCTGGATGCTGCGGTGTACATGGGCCGAAGCATCGGGGTGGAAGCTGATATAGTCGGCGCCTGCCTGGGCAAAGGCGGCGGCCAGCTCGTCCACCGGCTGCACCATCAGGTGCACATCGATGGGTGCCGGCGTACCGTCGGGCTTGATCGCATGGGGCTTCAAGGCTGCGCAAACCATCGGCCCAAAGGTCAGATTGGGCACATAATGGTTGTCCATGACGTCAAAATGTATCCAGTCCGCGCCGGCGGCCAGTACGTTGCGCACTTCCTCGCCCAGGCGGCCAAAGTCTGCGGACAGGATTGAGGGGGCAATTCGGTAGGTGGAGCTCATCCCTCTATTGTCGCAGTTAGTATTTCTACCTGACTTCAATCCAGTTTCACATGCCAAAGTTCCAGTTTGAGGTGTCGGTGACACCACAGTACCTGCCCGAGCAGTCCCTGCCCGAGGCCGGCGTATTCCACTTTGTCTATAGCATCATCATTCGCAACAGTGGTGAGGTTCCCGCGCAGCTGATCGCACGGCACTGGATCATCAAGGACGCCACCGGTCTGGTCCAGGAAGTCAAAGGCCTGGGCGTGGTGGGCCACCAGCCGCTGCTCGCGCCCGGCGAATCCTTCGAGTACCAGAGCCAGTGCCGCCTGGCCACGCCGCAAGGCAGTATGGAAGGCAGCTACCTGTGCATCAGCGATGAGGCCCAGACCTTTGACTGCCCGATTCCGCGCTTCACGCTCGACGCCACCCAGTACCCCGCCCAAGACGACGACCTGGCGCAAGGACGAGTGCTGCATTGATGTTCCGCAAGAAGAAACCTGATCCGCTGGCGCAGTTGCTCGCAGCGCTCGACCCCGATGCACCGCTGGCCGAGCGCAACCTCTGGATCATCGAGATCGCCGCCTGGATTCGCGGCCAGCAAAACTCGGTCGACGCGGCCGTGGCCCGCGTCAGCCAACTGCTGGACGCCATTGAGGGCGATGCCGCGCTGCGGGACAAAGTGCAGCGCTGGTGGGCCGTGCAACTGCAGACGGTGGACCTCACCGCGCTGCTGGCCGATTTTGGCTTTGCGCCCCGCACCGCCTTCTTCAACGAGATGGCCGAGCGCCTGCGCTGGAAGCTGCTGCCCTCTACGCCCGAGACGATCGACGCCACCGTGCTGTTTTCGATGGTCTTGCACACGCCTTTTGATGCCCAGTGGCTCAAGGCCATGGACAAGCCCTTGCTCGAGCGCATTGCCCAGCTGCTGTCGCCCGGCTTTGTGTCACTGGAGGTGATGGTCGTCCCCACGCAGATTGCGCAAAGCGATGTGGGTGCCGGCAGCATTGCCGGGCTGGAGCACTACGGCAACCGCCTCTCGCCCTGGCAGCATCTGGTGCTCAACGCGATCACCTATTGCGCCGGCCAGATTCTGGCGGCCGGCTTTGCGCCTGAGCTGCGCCTGCGCATGAGCGGCAGCGCCAAAAACACCCAGCCTTTCTACAGCCTGATCAGCGGCGTCGAAGAGCTGCGCCGCGCGATGCTGCACCCCAGCCCCAAGGCCGCCGAAGTGCTGGAGGCCGAAGAGAATGTACGCCGCAGCCTGGACGAATGCCGCACCGCCGTGGCCTCGATCTACGAACACTTTGAAGACAATGGCGTCTCGGTCGGGGTCGTCTTCCGGCTGCGCCAGCTGCGCATGCGCATCTTGCGCGTGCGCGAGCTGCTCGACTGCCTGCTGTCGGCCAACCCCAAGGTCATCACCGCCAAGCTGCTGGCCCACCTGGTGGCCGTGGGCCTGGAGCGCCAGAGCATCCGCGCGCTGATCTCGTCCAACTCGTCGCTGCTGGCCTCCAAGGTGGCCGAGCGCAGCGCCGAGACCGGTGAGCACTACATCACGCGCGACAAGCGCGAGTACGCGCAGATGGCGCGCAAGGCGGCCGGTGGCGGCCTGGTGATGGCCTTCACCACCTTGATCAAGTTCGCACTGCATGCGGTGGCCATCTCCGCGTTCTGGGGCGGCTTCATTGCCGGCATCAACTACGCGATCAGCTTTGTGCTGATCCAGCTGCTGCATTTCACCGTCGCCACCAAGCAACCAGCGATGACGGCCCCGGCGATGGCCGCCAAGCTCAAGGAATCGGGCGATACCGAGGCGGGCATGGCCTCCTTTGTCGACGAGGTCAGCTACCTGGTGCGCTCCCAGGTGGCCGCCGTGCTGGGCAATGTGTTCACCGTCTTCCCGATGGTGCTGCTGCTCACCTGGGGCTGGGCGCGAGCCACTGGCGCGCCCTTTATCGACCAGCACGAGGCCGAGCAGACGCTGAAGTCATTGACCCTGCTGGGCCCCTCGGTGTTCTATGCCGCGTTCACCGGGGTGCTGCTGTTCTCCTCGAGCATCATCGCCGGCTGGACCGAAAACTGGTTTGTGCTGCACCATATGGATTCGGCCATCCGCTACAACCCGCGCATCACCGGCTTTTTGGGCAAGGCGCGCGCTGCGCGCTGGGCGGGCTTCATGCGCCGCCATATCTCCGGCTTTGCCTCGAATATTTCGCTGGGTTTCATGCTGGGGCTGATCCCGGTGGTGGCACAGTTCTTTGGCCTGCCCATCGATATCCGCCACGTGACCCTCGCTGCCGGCCAGATCGCCGCAGCCGCGACCAGCATGGGTTTTGAAGTGCTGCACTTCCACGGCTTCTGGCTCTGCGTGGCGGCCCTGCCCTTGCTGGGCGGCTTCAACATTCTGGTGAGCTTCTACCTGGCGTTCCGCCTGGCCCTGCGCGCGCAAAACGTCAGCAATGTCGAGCGCTCGCACATCTACAAGGCGCTCATCAAGCGGGTGCTGACGCGGCCACTGAGCTTTTTGCTACCGCTGCGCCTGAACCGCAACGCTAGCCCGGGAGGCCGCTGATATGGCACAGGGTGAGTTCGAACTGATTGCGCAGTACTTCCATCGGCCGGTGCAGCGGGCCGTGCTTGGCGTCGGTGACGACTGCGCCCTGCTCGCACCCAAGCCCGGCATGCAGCTGGCCATCTCCAGCGATATGCTGGTGCAAGGCCGCCACTTCTTTGCCGATGTGGACCCGCGCACGCTGGGCCACAAGGCGCTGGCCGTCAACCTCAGCGACCTGGCCGCCACGGGCGCCCAGCCGCTGGCCTTTACCCTGGCGCTGGCCCTGCCATCGGTCGATGCGCCCTGGCTGCAAGGCTTCTCGGAGGGCATGTTCGCCTTGGCCGATGCGCACGGCTGCGAGCTGGTGGGCGGTGACACCACCCAGGGCCCACTCAATATCTGCATCACCGTGTTGGGCGAGGTGCCGGCCGGCCAGGCGCTGCTGCGCAGCGGCGCCCAGCCCGGCGATGACATCTATGTCAGCGGCCAGCTGGGCGATGCCCGCTTGGCGCTCGAGGCCTTGCTTGGCCAGGTGCAGCTTCCCGCCGCTACGCTGGCCGCTGCCCGCCAGCGGCTCGAAAGCCCCAGCCCGCGTGTCGCCCTGGGCATGGCGCTGCGCGGCATTGCCAGCAGTGCGCTCGATCTGAGCGATGGCCTGGCCGGCGACCTGGGCCATATCCTGCAAGCCAGTGGCGTGGGTGCCGAGCTGCAGGCGGACCAGGTACTGGCGTGCATGGCAGCGACCGCAGGTGCCCCGGGCGCTGCGCTCAACCTGCCCATCGATCTGCAACTGCAATGCTGCCTGGCGGGCGGCGACGACTACGAGCTGTGCTTTACCGCCGCCGCAGACCGGCGCGATGCCGTGCAGCAGGCCAGCCTGGCCGCGCAGACGCCGGTGCAGCGCATTGGCCGCATCACCGCTACACCGGGCCTGCGCGTGCGCGATGCGCAGGGCCAGCCCATCGCGCAGCGCTGGGCCTCGTTTGACCACTTCAAGGCCTGACGGCTTGGTGGGCTGGCGCCGTTTGGCGCTGCACAGCACCTTGCCGCAGGCTTATGATGGCGGGCATGAGCGACTCGCCCTTTCCACCTTCTGCGCCCGGCGCCGCAGCCAACGCATCGGCGCCCCGCCGCGCCAACTGGACCTTCATGCTGCGCAACCCTTTGCACTGGATGGCGCTGGGCTTTGGCTCGGGCCTGAGCCCAGTGGCACCGGGAACGGTGGGCACCTTGTGGGCCTGGGTGGCCTACCTGGTGCTGCAGCTGTGGCTGACGCCTGCGGTGATTGGCTGGGTGATTGGCGCATCGCTCGTGATCGGCTGGTGGGCCTGCACGGCCACCGCACGCAACCTGGGCGTGGCGGATCCCGGCGCCATTGTCTGGGATGAGATCATCGCCTTCTGGCTCATTTTGTGGCTGGTCATGCCCACGGGCTTCTGGGGCCAGCTGACGGCCTTTGTGCTGTTCCGTTTTTTCGACGCCGTCAAACCCCAGCCGGTGCGCTGGGCGGATCGCTGCTTCAAGGGCTTTGGCTGGGGCGGCGGTTGGGGCATCATCTGGGACGATCTGGTCGCCGCTTTCTGCACCTTGCTTGTCATCGCCATCGGGAGACATCTGCTATGAACGCCACCGCCGCCTTGCTGACCAAAGATGGGCTGCCCCTGCCGGAAACCGTGGCCCAGCTGGCCCAGCACCTGAGCCAACGAGGCTGGATGATGGCCACGGCCGAAAGCTGCACCGGCGGCCTGATCGCAGGCGCTTGCACCGAGCGGCCCGGCTCCAGCCAGTGGCTCGATTGCGGCTTTGTCACCTACTCCAACCGGGCCAAATCCGCGATGCTGGATGTGCCCGCTGCGCTGATCGCCGCCCACGGCGCCGTCAGCGAGCCCGTCGCCCGCGCGATGGCCGAAGGTGCGATCGCGCAGTCCCAGGCACAGGTCAGCGTGGCGGTGACCGGCGTGGCCGGGCCCGATGGCGGCAGCGCGAGCAAGCCCGTTGGCACCGTTTGGTTTGGCTGGCAGGTGGCCGGGCAACTGCACAGCGAAGTGCAGCGCTTTGACGGCGACCGCCACGCAGTGCGCCAGGCCACCGTGCGGCATGCGCTGCGCCGCCTGCTGGAGCTGGTGCAGGCCGCGCCTGCGCAGTAAGCGCTGTCCCACATCCGAACTTAGCCTTGGCCGATGTGGCAAGCGCGTGCGCTGCGCCACACTTCAACCATGGCAACCCGGTTTGCAGCACTCTTCTGACTGACAGCCGATGAGACCAAGAGGAGAACCCTGATGAAACGACTTGCAATCACTACCGCTTCCATCGTTCTGGCCCTGAGCGGCCTGACCGCTTGCTCCAGCAATCCCACCAATGCCCAGATCGGCACCGGCGTAGGCGCTGTTGCCGGTGGTGTGTTGGGTGATGCCGTGTTCGGCTCGACCTTGGGTACCATTGGCGGTGCTGCTGCCGGCGCCTATTTTGGTAACCAGGTCGGCGACAACATGGATGGCAACCGCCGCCGTCGTTAAGCCTTGAACCCGGGGGCCTTATCGGCCCCTCAGGTATTCCCGGCTATCGGCCCGCTGCCATCAGCAGCACCAGCACCAACAACACCGCCAGTGCGGTGAACAGGATTTTTACCCAGCTATAGGGTTGCTCACCGGCCAACTGGCCGGTGTAGCCGTTGGCAAGAATCTGGTAGCTCTTGCTGCCATAGGTGTAGCCCACCAGCCAGACAGGCACCAGCACATGCTTGAAGCTGCGCCCCTGGTACTGGCGCCGCACCTGCAGGTTGCGGTAGGTATCGCCCGGTATCTGGCGCGCGCACAGGGTCTCTACCTGCTGGTCCATATCCCCTTCGTTGATCGTCGCAGCCCGGTTCAGGTCGACCTGGTAGCGCTCCACGGTCCAGCCGCGCACAAACTCGGGCGAATAGGGTTTGAGGTCCGTCCGCGTTGGAAAAGGCTCGACCTTCTGCAGCAGCCCCTGGTGCACCCCGACCGTGCCCGCAACCAGTTCATCGTCAAAGAAATGCTGCAGGCTGCCCGAGGCCGGCTCCCAGCGCACATGGCGTACCTGGCGCGTGCTGATGTTGCCATTGGCGTCGCGGTACTGCTCGGTGGTGTAGTAGTAAAAGCCGGCGTCCGCCCGCCACTGGGCCTGCACATGGGCGTCAAAGGTCCAGTACGGCAGGTAGATACCTTTGAGCGTATCGGTCAGCGCCGCGTTCTTGAACTTGTTGGGTGCAAACCAGCGGCTGCCATACCATTTGCGGATCAGGTCGCGCACCTGGCCATCGCTCACCTTGAACGGCAGCAGGCTTTGCGGCGTGATCGCATCGTTGCGCTCTTCATGTGCCTGGATGGCCGGTGAACCACAAAAATCGCAGCGCGACGCGACCCGCCCGTCGACAAAGACCGAAATCGCGCGGCAGTTCTGGCACTGGTACTCGCGCCGCGCCTCGCCCCAGCCGCGTCCGCTGGCGGGGTTGGCCAGCGCGGCTGCCAGGTCCTGCTCGACGATGTCACCGCCCAGCTGTTGCTGCTGCTCGTCGGTCCAGGGCACCACCGTGCCGCAGTAGGGGCACTTGAGCGACTGCGCCTTGGCATTCCATTCCAGATTGCCGCCGCATTCGGGGCAGACATGCCTGGCCACCATCGAGGTCGGTGGCGGCGCAAAGGGGTCGGTGGCGGGAGTGGGTGAATTCACGGTCAAACTCAGCGTTGGCGCAAAGCAGGTCTGCGCCACGGGCTCTCAAAACGGGGGCACGCCAACGCACATGCACCGGCAAAGCAGCGGTACATGCGCGGTGAGTGCAGATTTATCCGCGCAGGAATTCGTTCAGCGATTCCTGCGAGATGCGCCAGGCGCTGCCAATCTTGCGGCCCTTGAGCGCGCCCGACTCCAGCTCAGTCAGCACATCCTGCACCGTCACGCCCAGCGCCTGGGCCGCCTGCTCGGGCGTCAGCACCTGCAGGCCGGCGCCGGCGGCCGCAGCCGCAGCGGGCGCCGCTTGCGCAGCCTGTGCGGCAGCGGGCGAGAAGGGGTCGGCTGCAGCAGCGCCAGAAGGCTGCTGCATCCCCTTCATCATCTCCTGCGCCATGCCAAAGCCCATCGCCATGGTCGCGGGGATGGTGGCCGCCGCTGCGCCTTCGCCGCCGTTGGCCATCGCCTGGCCCATCTGGTACTTCACATAGTCGTTCAAGTTGCCGATCGCGCTCATCGACGAGCGCTTGTCGATCGCCTCTTCGACTTCGGGCGGCACCGAGACGTTTTCCAGGAGGAAGCTGGTGATCTCCAGGCCGTATTTTTCGGTAACGGCCGGGTTGATCAGCTGCAGCAGTGCATCGCCCATCTCGGTGTAGCGCTGGGCCACATCAAGCACAGGCACCTGGGCGCGGGCCAGTGCTTCGCTGAAGATGCTGACAATGCGCGAGCGCATCGTGTCGGCAAACTCGTCGAGGCGGAAATTCTGGTCCGTGCCCGCCACCTCCTTGAGGAACTTGGCTGGCTGGACAATGCGGAAGTCATAGGTGCCGAAGGCGCGCAGGCGCACAACACCGAAGTCCTTGTCGCGCATCATCACCGGGTTGGAGGTACCCCATTTGTTGCCGGTGAAGAGGCGCGTATTGACGTAGTAGACATCGCACTTGAAGGGCGAATTGAAGCCGTACTTCCAGCCGCGCAGGGTCGACAGAATCGGGATATTCTGCGTCGTCAACTGGTGGCGGCCGGGGCCGAACAGGTCGGCGAACTGGCCTTCGGAGACAAACTGCACCTGCTGCGATTCGCGCACGATCAGCTGGGCGCCGTTCTTGATTTCCTTGTCCTCATCGGGCCAGCGGTACGACAAGGTATCGCGCGAGTCATCGGTCCACTCGATGATCTCGATCAGTTGCTTGGTGATGATGTTCATGAGGTTCATCGGGGATCCTTGGCCAAAAGAGGATGAAAACCAAGCCATTCTAGAGCCACTGCCCGCTCGCGGCCATGCCAATCTGGGCCCGCACAGCAAAACAGCCGCAAAAGCGGCTGTTCTCAGAGCGGATGGTGAACGCCTGCTATCAGGCGCCGCAACATTTCTTGAACTTCTTGCCGCTGCCGCAGGAGCAGGGGTCATTGCGGCCGGGCACCTCGCCCTTGACGATGGTGGCCTGGCGCGGGCCCATGCTCTTCCAGATCTGGCGCAGGTCATACACCGCCCAGATCGCCTCACCAAAGGTCTCCACGCGCTCCTGGCTGGTGCTGGCCGGGCCGTTTTCGTCGTACATGCAGACGGTGGGAGTGCCGGTGTCATCCTCGGTCAGGGCCACCACCGATTCGAGCGCGTCGTTCAGCCAGCGGGCCGCTTCCTTGTCGCGCGGTGCGATCCACTCATCGGCCCAGTTTTCCACGACAAACATGAAGCCCAGCGCCCAGACCTGGCCAAACGAGGGGATCTCCTGGCCGTCCAGCTCCTGGCGCTCTTCCTCGGGCAGGCTGGCAATGGCGCCGCGCATGTCCATCGCATCGGGCTGGAAGGTGTCATCGTCTTCGAGGCTCTTGACATCGGCGTCAAGCTGGCCCGTCACTTCGTTCCAGCGGATCTGCCACAGTTCCAGAAAGCGGTCCTGCTGGGCGCGGTCCTTGAAGGCCGGCAGCAGCGGCAGCTTGCCGTCCGCATCGCGCTCCAGCAGCTCGCCATCGCCCACCAGCATCGGCAGAAACTCCTCGACCGGCACCGCGCGGCGCGTGCAGACCAGCGCGGTGAGTGCGCCGTCGGCAAATTCCCACTGCGGAATTTCTTCGGCGCGCGTGCGCATGTCTTCCAGGATCTGGTCGATCTCGGTAAGCTGGTCGTCATTCAATCCATCGGGGATCTGGGGCTGGGTCATCGGTGCTCTCTCAATAGGGGGCCGCACAGCACAAACCCCTGCACGCTTGCAATGCCACCAGCGCCCCCTATGATGGGTCTGGTTTTGTAACAACATTGCAATGGCAGACGGCCGCTGCGCCAGGCAGGGCCTGCAGTGTAGCGCCAGCCAGGCGCCTGTGCTGCAGCCCGGGATTTGCGCGCGCTTTTGGGCCGTCTGACCTGCACAGACACCCCCATGAACCAGCTCAACAAGATTTTTCCCGTCCGCTACACCGTGATGGTGCTGTGCATGCTCCTGCTGGTCGCCGGCATCATCGCGCTGGTGCTGCAGGCCAGCGCCTGGTGGTGGCTGGCCGTGCTGGCCGGCGCCGCGCTCACGCTGCTGGGCCTGCGCGACCGGCGCCAGACGCGCCACGCTATTTTGCGCAACTACCCGGTCATCGGTCATATGCGCTTTTTCCTGGAGTTCATCCGCCCGGAGATGCGCCAGTACTTCATCGAAAGCGACACCGAGGCCCTGCCCTTCTCGCGCGCCCAGCGCTCGCTGGTCTACCAGCGCGCCAAGGGCGATCCGGACAACCGCCCTTTTGGCACCTTGATGGATGTGGGCGCACGCGGCTATGAATGGGTCAACCACTCGATGGCGCCCACGCGGCTGGACGGCCATGATTTCCGTGTCTGGATCGGCGGCTCGCCCGATGCGCCGTCGCAGTCGGTGGCGCCCTGCACCCAGCCCTACCATGCCAGCGTCTTCAACATCTCGGCGATGAGCTTTGGCGCGCTGTCGGCCAATGCCATCCTGGCGCTGAACAAGGGCGCGCAGATTGGCGGCTTTGCCCATGACACCGGCGAAGGCTCGATCAGCCAGCACCACCGCGTGCACGGCGGCGACCTGATCTGGGAGGTGGCCTCGGGTTACTTTGGCTGCCGCAATGACGACGGCAGCTTCAGTGAAGAGCGCTATATCGCCAACGCCACCCAGCCCCAGGTCAAGATGATCGAGCTCAAGCTCAGCCAGGGCGCCAAGCCCGGCCATGGCGGTGTGCTGCCCGGCGCCAAGGTCACGCCCGAGATTGCCGCGGCGCGCGGCATTCCGGTGGGCATCGACTGCATCTCGCCGGCCCGGCACAGCGCCTTCTCCACGCCCGAGGAAATGATGCACTTCATCGCCCGCCTGCGCACGCTCTCGGGCGGCAAGCCCACCGGCTTCAAGTTCTGCCTGGGCCACCCCTGGGAGTGGTTTGCCATCGTCAAGGCCATGCTCAAGACCGGCATCACGCCGGACTTCATCGTCGTCGACGGTGCTGAAGGTGGCACCGGCGCAGCGCCTGTCGAATTCACCGACCATGTCGGCGTGCCGCTGCAAGAAGGCCTGCTCTTGGTGCACAACACCCTGATCGGCGTGAACCTGCGCGACCGTATCAAGCTGGGCGCCGCCGGCAAGGTCATCACTGCCTTTGACATCACCCGCATGATGGCGCTGGGCGCCGACTGGTGCAATGCCGGCCGGGGCTTCATGATGGCGCTGGGCTGCATCCAGGCCCAGACCTGCCACACCGGCAACTGCCCCACCGGCGTCACCACGCAAGATGGCGTGCGCCAGCAGGCGCTGGTCGTGCCCGACAAGGCCACGCGCGTGGCCCAGTTCCACAAGAGCACCCTGCATGCGCTGCAGGAGCTGGTGCAGGCCGCCGGCCTCCAGCACCCTTGCGAGCTCAATGCCCACCATATCGTGCGCCGCATCAGCGACACCGAGGTGCGCCTGCTGTCCAACCTGCTGCTGCAGGTGCGGCCCGGCGCGCTGCTCGACGACCTGGCGCACCAGCACGATGTCTTTCGCACCTACTGGCCGCTGGCCAGCGCCGAGAGTTTCCAGCCGCTGGCGCAGCCCCATGTCAAACCCTCGGCACCGGCCGACCACCAGGACATGGTGCCCCAGGCCGCCGAGGCTTCTTGAGCGCGCAGCGATAATGCAAGGTTTTCACTGTTGCTGGAGTGGCCGCTGCGGCGTGCGCCCCGCTTGCGCATGACCGATACCGCTTCCCCCTTACAGCCCCCTGCCCCCGCTGGCGCCCCGCCCGGCGCCGCATCTGCCGAGCGCCCGGACTATGCCGCATTTTTGCAGCAGCACCTGGCCAGCCAGACCTTCAATGTGGTGCGCTATGAGCTGCCGGGCGAATCGGTCTGGCTCAAAAAAGCCGGCCCGGCAATAGCCGCCTGGCGCTACCGGACCTTGGGCCTGCTCTCGCGCTGGCTGGATGTGCCGGTGCTACAGCCCGTGGTCAACCCCGGCGGGCAAGCCGCTATTGCGACCGAGGTGCGGCGCCTGCGCGACCTGCATGCGCGCGGCCTGCGCGTGCCGCTGGTGCTGGCCGATGCGCCCGAGGGCTTTCTGATGCGCCACCTGGGCCTGCCCGGCGGCAATACCCCGTCGCTCAGCGACGAAATCGAGGCGGCAGCCCGCCAAGCCCCCGCCAGCACCCTGGCGCTGTGGCAGCAGGGCTTTGCCGCGCTGCAGCACGTGCATGCCAGCGGCACCTGCCTGAGCCAGGCCTTTGCCCGCAACATGGTGCGCTGCCCCGATGGCGTCATTGGCTATATCGACTTTGAAGACGACCCGCTGGCGACCTTGCCGCCTGCGCTGTGCATCGTCAAGGATGCGCTGTGCTATGCGCATTCCACCGCGCTGTTCCTGGACAATGCCGGCACCCTGGAGGCCGCACGTGCCGATTGGCATGGCCGGCTGGCGCAGACCGATCCTGCGGTGCGCGCCGCGCTGGAGCGCACCGTGCAGCAGATGCGCTGGGTCGGCAAGCTGCCCAACCAGCGCAAGCTGGGGCGCGATACCTTGCGCCTGCGGGCGATGTACGGGCTGCTGCGCCCACTGCCCTGACCACCGGTTCGCGGCATTTCTCAGACAAAAAAATGGCCTGCATCTGCAGGCCATTCCTTTTGGAGCGAGGCGCTATCAGCCCTTGGCGGTATCCACCACCGGCACCTGCACGGGCGCGCTCTCCAGCACGGTTTCGTTGTTCAGCACCGCGTTGAGCTTGGTATAGTCCAGCGCGTTTTCCCAGCGCGAGACCACCACGGTAGCCACGGCATTGCCGATGAAGTTGGTCAGCGAACGGCACTCGGACATGAAACGGTCCACGCCCAGAATCAGCGCCATGCCGGCCACTGGCACTTCCGGCACCACGGCCAGGGTGGCAGCCAGCGTGATAAAGCCCGCGCCGGTCACGCCCGCAGCGCCCTTGGAGCTGAGCATCGCCACCAGCAGCAGCGCAATCTGGTGACCCAGGGTCAGGTGGGTGTCGGTCGCCTGGGCGATGAACAGCGCCGCCAAGGTCATGTAGATATTGGTGCCATCGAGGTTGAACGAGTAACCGGTAGGCACCACCAGGCCCACCACGGACTTGCTGCAGCCGGCCTTTTCCATCTTGTGCATCAGCGATGGCAGCGCCGATTCGGACGACGAGGTACCCAGCACCAGCAGCAGTTCATCCTTGAGGTAGCGGATCAGCTTGAGCACCGAGAAACCGCAGGCACGGGCCACGGCACCCAGAATCACCAGCACAAAGAGCAGCGAGGTGATGTAGAAGGTCGCGACCAGCTCGGCCAGGTTCAAGAGCGAGCCCAGACCGAACTTGCCGATCGTGAACGCCATCGCGCCAAAGGCACCGATGGGCGCGAGCTTCATCACGATGTTGACCAGCTTGAAGACGGGCTTGGTCAGCGATTCGAGCAGGTTGAGCACGGGCTTGCCGCTGTCACCGACCATGGCCAGCGACACGCCAAACAGCACTGCCACCAGCAGCACTTGCAAAATGTTGTCGCCGACAAAGGGGCTGATCAGCGTCTTGGGGATGATGTCCATGACAAAGCCGGTCAAGGTCATGTCATGCGACTTGGCCACATAGGAGCTCACTTCCTTCTGGTCCAGATCGGCCACATTGATGTGCATGCCGGCGCCCGGCTGCATCACATTGGCCACGATCAGGCCCACGATCAGCGCCAGGGTCGAGAAGGTCAGGAAGTACACCATGGCCTTGCCAAACACGCGGCCCACGGTACTCAGGTGCGTCATGTTCGCAATGCCGGTCACGATGGTCAGAAAGATCACCGGCGCGATGATCATCTTGATCAGCTTGATGAACGCATCACCAAAGGGCTTCATCGCCGCACCATATTGGGGCTCGAAATGCCCCAACAAGACACCGATGGTGATACCGATAATCACCTGGAAGTACAAAGTCCGGTAAAAAGGCGGCGCCTGGACGGGCGCCTGGCTGGCGGTGGTATCAATCTGCATGGTGGGGCTCCAAAGATGCTCGGCACCAACTCGGTGCGCTGAGGCGCGTTTGTATCCCAGCCCTTACAGATTGCCCATTAGACATTAGTATTAGGCGCCGCCTTCCCAGAGCTACGGAAAACCCATACTTCGGGAAAATACCTAGGCCTCCGTTACATGTTTCCGATCATTCCCCGCCGCTCCCTGCGATCCCTGTGGACCTTCTGCGCCGTGCTGCTGAGCACGGTGGCTGCCGCTGCAGGCGCCTGGCACTGGATGCTGCAGCACAGCCTGGCCGAGGAAAACCTGCAGGCCCACCGCCAGCTCGTCCTGTATGCGCAGGCGCTCAGCCAGCGCCTGGACCGCTACCGGGTGCTGCCCGATGTGCTGGCGCTCGACGCCGAGCTGCGCGAGGCGCTGACCCACCCGCAAAGCCCCGAGCAGGTGCTGCGCCTCAACCGCAAGCTGGAGCAGGCCAACGGCGCGAGCCTGGCCTCCACCCTCACCTTGATCGATGCCCAGGGCGTGGCGCTGGCAGCCAGCAACTGGCGCAGCCCTTCGAGCAATGTGGGCGAGGACTACAGCTTTCGCCCCTATGTGCAACTGGCGCTGGCCCAGGACAAGGGCAGCTTCTACGGCATTGGCATGACCACCGGCGAGGCCGGTTATTTCCTCTCGCGCGCCATCAGCAGCGATGCCGGTGGCCAGCACCGGGTGCTGGGCCTGATCGCGATCAAGATCGTGCTGCTGGAGCTCGAGCGCGAATGGATCCAGAACCCCGACATCGTGCTGGCCAGCGATGCCAATGGCGTCGTGTTTCTGGCCAGCAACGAGGACTGGCGCTACCGCAAGCTCAAGCCCATCGATGCCCGTGCGCAGCAGGAGATGGACCGCACCCAGCAGTACCGCAGCCAGCCGCTCAAGCCCATGCGCTATGCGCAGGAGCAGCCGCTGGACGAAGGCGGCGCGCTGGTGCAGTGGCAGGACCCGGGCGTGGGCCGCAAGCTCTGGCAAACCGTGACCTTGCCCGAAACCGGCTGGCAGCTGCATATCCTGCATGATGTGGACAACAGCGTGGCGTCGGCCTGGTGGGCCGCTGGCGCGGCGGGCGGCAGCTGGCTGGCGCTGTCGCTGCTGCTGCTCTATGCGCGCCAGCGCCAGCGCCTGTCGGCCTTGCGCCAGCGCAGCCGCGAAGAGCTCGAGGCCCTCTTGAAGCAACACGCGCAGGAGCTGCGCACTGCGCAAGATGGCATCGTGGCCGCCGCCCACCAGGCCGATGCCGGCCACAGCCAGAGCCTGGAACACCTGCCCCAGGGCGTGGTGGTGATCGATGCCGCGCTGAACCTGGTCGCCTGGAACTCGCGCTACATGGAGCTGTTCCGGCTGCCGGCGGGCTTGTTGAAAGTGGGTATGCCGGTCGAGGAGCTGTACCGCTACAACGCGCGCCGGGGCCTGCTGGGCTCGGGCGACATCGACGAGGCCATCGAGCGGCGCATGCAGTTTTTGCGCAGCGGCAAGCCCCATGCGCGCGAGAGCGAAAAGGCCGACGGCACGGTACTGGAGATCCGCGGCAACCCCCTGCCCGATGGCGGTTTTGTGACCAGCTATGCCGACATCACCAGCTACAAGAACGCCGCGCGCGAGCTGCGCTCCCTGGCCGATGCGCTGGAAAAGCGCATTGCCGACCGCACCGAGGACCTGGCCCAGGCCAAGCGCGAGGCCGAGCAGGCCAACCGCTACAAATCCAAGTTTGTCGCCGCCGCCGTGCATGACCTGCTGCAGCCGCTGAACGCCGCGCGCGTGTTTGCATCGCTGCTGCGCCAGCATGTGCAGGGCGACAAGGCCTTGCAGCTGGCCAGCAATGTCGAAGGCGCGCTGGCCTCGCAGGACGACATCCTGAACAGCCTGCTCGATATTGCACGCATGGAATCGGGCCAGCTTGAGGTGAACCGCCGCGACTTTGCGCTGCAGCCCATGCTGGCCCAGCTGGGCAGCAGCCTGGGCGTGCTGGCCCAGGGCCATGGCCTGCAGCTGCAGGTCATTCCCTGCCGCGCGGTGGTGCACAGCGACGAGGCGCTGCTGCGCCGCATCGTGCAGAACTTTCTCTCCAACGCCATCCGCTACACGCGCCAGGGCCGCATTGTGCTGGGCTGCCGCCGCGTCGGCCAGCATCTGCGCATCGAGGTGCATGACCAGGGCCCGGGCATCCCCGAGAGCCTGCACCGCGAGATTTTTGAAGAATTCCGCCGGCTGGAGACTGGCCGCCAGCATGAGCGCGGCGCCGGCCTGGGCCTGGCCATTGTCGAGCGCCTGGGGCGCCTGTTGCAGCACCCGATTGGCCTGCGCTCGGCGCTGGGCCGGGGTTCGGTCTTCTGGGTCGAGGTGCCATTGAGCCAAACCGCCTTGGCCCCGGAGCCCGCGCGCGAGCCCATGGAGGCAGCACCTGCGGTCGTCAACGCCGCACCGCTGCAAGGCGCCAGCGCCTGGTGCATTGGCCCGGCCGCCATCCACGGCGCCGCCCCGCTGCTGCAGCGCTGGGGCTGCCAGGTGGTGCCGCAGGCCGATGCCGAGGCGGCCTTGGCACAGGCCCAAGGCCGCCAGAACGCATGGCCGGCTTTGCTGGTGGTGGATGCGGCGCATGCCACGCCAGCAGCGGTCCGTGCCTTGCTGGCCTGCGGGCCCAAGACGCCGGGCGTCGTCTGGCTCAGCACGGATGCGGACAGCCAAGATGCCGCCAGCCAGCAGGCCATTGCGCTGGGTTGGGGAGTACTGACCCAGCCCGCGCGGCCAGCCGCTCTGCGTGCGCTGGTCGGCCAGCTGCTGCTACGAGCCGGTAACACGACCCAGCAAACCGAAGGTTTGCGATTGAGACGAGGCGTCATGCCGCAGGCAGTACAGTAGTACGACAAGGCAGGGCAACGACGTATCAAGGGTTATGTTAGCGGGTCTACGCAAGCGCTGAGTCGTCCGTGGGCAAGCCGCCATCGGCCTCCAGGTTGCGCACCAGCACGGCAACCTGAGTGCGGCTGTGGCAGCCGAGCTTTTTCAGGATCGCAGTCACATGCACCTTCACCGTGTGCTCGGTCACGCCCATCTCCTGCGCAATCTGCTTGTTGAGCAGGCCATCGGCGAGGTACAGCAGGGTCTTGAACTGGTGTGGTGTCAGCTGCGCCATGCGGGCGGCCAGCTCGGCATCCTCCTGCGACAACTCGGCGGCCATCGAGGGAAAGACGGTGTCACCTTCCAGCACCGCCTCGATCGCTGCGGTGATCGCGTCGGCGGCGGCGGCCTTGGAGATAAAGCCCGAGGCGCCAAACTGCTGGGCGCGGCGGATGATGCGCGGGTGGTCGTTGGACGAAATAACCACCACCGGCAACTGTGGGTAGGCGCCGCGCACATGCAGCAGCGCCGAAAAGCCATGCGTGCCCGGCATCGTCAGATCGAGCAGCACCAGCTCGATGCCGGGGTGGGCCGCCAGCGCCGCGCTGAGCGAGCTGGCACTGGAGGCTTCCAGCACCTCGAAGGCGCCAAAACGCCCCCGGATCACCTGCACCACGGCAGCGCGAAACAGGGGGTGGTCATCGGCAACAAGCAAGGCGGGAGGGGACATAGACGATAGTCTGCCATGGCTGGGCTTCTCCTGTACTGCGCCACCTCCCTGAAGTCCCGCTAAAGCGCTGTGTTTTCGCGTCAATCCATCGAGATCTTGGCCGCATCCACAATCGATTTCCAGTGCGCCGCATCGCGCACGAGCAGCGGCTTGAACTCGGCCGGCGTCGAGCCTACAGGGATCAGGCCCATGTCCAGCAGGCGCTTGCTGATCTCGGGCATCTTGACGATGGCAGCCAGCTCGTTGCCCAGCTTGTCCACAATCGGCTGCGGGGTGCTGGCCGGCACAAAGTAGCCAAACCAGCCATTGGCCTCAAAGCCGCTGTAGCCGGCCTCGGCCATCGTTGGCACATCGGGCAACGCCGGGTGGCGCTGCGCGCCCGTGACCGCCAGGATGCTGACCTTGTCCGATTTGATATGCGGGTAGGCAGCGGCCGCATCGATAAAAGCCGATTCGAGCTGGCCGCCGAGCATCGCCGCCATCTCCGGGCCCGAGCCCTGGTAAGGCACATGCACCATGTCGATGCCGGCTTTGAGCTTGAGCTGCTCGCCATGCAGGTGTGACGAGGTGGCATTGCCGTAGGAGCCATAGTTGAGCTTGCCCGGCTGGGCCTTGGCCTTGGCGACAAACTGCTGCAGGCTGGTGATGCCCGAGCTGCGCGGCACAAACACCAGGTCGGCCGACTTGACCGCCTGCGACACGGGCGCCAGATCGCTCAACTGGTAGGGCACCTTCTTGTACAGCGCCGGGATCTGCACCAGCGCGGTGATGCCCAGCAGCACCGTGTAGCCATCGCCCGGCGCCTTGGCCACCAGGTCGTTGCCCATCATGCCGCTGGCACCGGGCTTGTTGTCCACAATCACCGGCTGGCCCCAGCGCTGCGACAGCTGGGTGCCCATCAGGCGGGCAATGATGTCGGTGCCCCCTCCTGCGGGGTAGGGCACCACCAGGCGGATGGGCTTGCTGGGGTAGTTGTCGGCGGCCAGGGCGCTGCCCGTGGCGAGCATCAGGGCAGCGCAGGCGGCAGTGGTGAGCACACGGCCCAGGGCCGAGCGGCGGTTTTGCATGGTTTGTCTCCTTGTTGCTGGTTATGCCGCTGGCGCGCTCTGTGGCGTGCTCGGGGCGCTGGTCATGGTCAAAGCGTTCTGGCAATGATTTCCTTCATGATCTCGTCGCTGCCGCCGTAGATGCGGCCAATGCGGGCATCGGTCCAGGCCCGGCCGACCTGGTACTCGGTCATATAGCCGTAGCCGCCGTGCAGCTGCAAAAATTCGTCAAGCAGCTTGTTCTGCAGCGCCGTCGCATTGAGCTTGACCATCGCTGCGCGGTCCGGTGTCAGCTCGCGCGTCAGGTGCAGGCGCATGCAGTCATCGACAAACACGCGCAACATCGTCGCCTGGGCCTTGGCCTCGGCCAGCTTGAAGCGGGTGTTCTGGAACTCAAACACCGTCTGGCCAAAGGCCTTGCGCTCGCGGGTGTAGTCCACGGTCTTTTGCAAGAAGGCCTCGATCGACATCGCAGCGCGCACCGCCACCACCAGGCGCTCCTGCGCGAGCTCGTGCATCAGGTACTTGAAGCCCATGTTCTCTTCGCCCAGCAGGTTGTCCACCGGCACGCGCACGTTGTCAAAGAACAGCTCCGAGGTGTCCTGCGCCATGAGACCGATCTTCTCGAGCTTGCGGCCCTTGGCAAAACCGGGCGTGCCGTCTTCCACCACGATCAGCGATACGCCCTTGGCCCCCAGATCGGGCGCCGTCTTGCAGACCACGACGACGATCTCGGCATTGATGCCGTTGGTGATAAAGGTCTTGGCGCCATTGATCACATAGTGATCGCCGTCACGCTTGGCCGTGGTGCGCACCGATTTGAGGTCGCTGCCCGCGCCGGGCTCGGTCATCGCAATCGCGCCGATCATCTCGCCCGCTGCCATCTTGGGCAGCCAGCGGTCCTTCTGCGCGCTGTTGCCATAGGCATGGATATAGGGCGCCACGATGTCCGAGTGCAGCGGAAAGCCCAGGCCGCTGGCACCCGTGCGGGCAATCTCTTCGATCAGCACCGCCGCATGGCCAAAATCGCCCCCGCTGCCATAGGGTTCGGGCAGCATGGTGTTGAGCAAGCCCTCGCGGCCGGCCTTGCGCCAGACCTCCTTGGGCACAATGCCATCGCGCTCCCACTGCGCATGGAAGGGCACGATCTCCTTGTCAAAGAAATGGCGGACGGCATCACGAAATTGCACATGGTCTTCGCGGAACACGCTGCGTTGGGTCAGGTCTTGCATGGTGGTCAAAGGGTGAAATGAAGAGAAATGAATGAGGGGCATCAGCCCTGGGGGCCGCTGCTACTGCGCAGGCCAAAACCCGCCTGCGGCGCCTCCTTGAAACGGTCCTTGAGCACGCGGCGCAGCAGCTTGCCGGTCTCCAGCCGGGGCAGGCTGGCCTCAAACACCAGGCGCTGCGGCCGCTTGACCTTGGACAGGCTGCCAGCGGCCTGCTCGACGATCGCGCGGGCCATGGCCTCATCGGGCGAAAAGCCGGGCTTGAGTACCACGACGGCCAGGGTCTGCTCGCCAAAGTCCTCATCGGGCACGCCAACCACGGCCACCTCTTCCACGGCGGCATGCTGGGCCAGCGCGTTCTCAATCTCTTGCGGATAGAGGTTGACCCCGCCCGACAAAATCAGGTCAGCGCGCCGGTCGCTCAAAAACAGAAAACCTTCGGCATCGACATGGCCGATGTCGCCATAGGTGGCCCAGCCGCGCGCGTCGATGGCCTCGCGCGTCTTGCGCTCGTCATTGAGGTACTGGAAAGCGCCGCCGCCCGAGAAATACACGCGGCCCACCTCGCCGACCCCCAGCTCCTGGCCGTCGTCGCCAATGATATGCAGCTGGCCGCTGATGGCCCGGCCCACCGAGCCCGGCCGTGCACGCCATTGGGCCGAGTCGATCAAGGTGGTGCCGCAGCCTTCGGAGCCGGCGTAGTACTCCAGCAAGATGTCGCCCCACCAGTCCAGCATGCCTTGCTTGACGGCCACCGGGCAGGGCGCTGCCGCATGGATCGCCACGCGGTGGCTGTCCAGCCGGTAGCGGCGCTTGACCTCATCAGGGAGCTTGAGCAGGCGCCCCAGCATCGTCGGCACCCACTGGCTGTGCGTGACCTGGTAGCGCTCGATCAGCGCCAGCGCCTGCTCGGGGTCGAAGCGGCTCATGATGATGGCCGAGCCGCCGACATCCAGGGTGCGCAGGCTGTAGCGCAAGGGCGCTGCATGGTAGAGCGGTGCGGGCGAGAGGTAGACGGTGTCCTCATCAAACCGCATGCTGCGCATCCAGGCGGCGACCTCGGGATCGCGCTGCTGCCGATAGGCCGCTGCCAGCAGCGGCTTTTTGATGCCCTTGGGCCGGCCGGTGGTGCCGCTGGAATAGAGCAGATCGCGGCCCAGCGGGCGCGTGGCCAGGTCGATCTGCGCGCCCTGGGGCACGGCGGCCAGCGCATCGGCCAGGGGCGCCACACCGGGCGTATCGCCATCGACCGAATAGCAGGCCAGCGCCAGGCCCTGCACGGCCTCCTGCGCGGTCGGCCAGGTCTTGCGGGAGACCAGCAGCATCCGGGCGCCGCTGTCCTGGGCGATATAGGCCACCTCGGCGGCCGTCAGGTGCGTGCTGATGACGGCCGCATACAGGCCGGCCAGCCGCGCGGCCAGCACCAGCTGCACGATCTCATAGCGGTTCTCCAGCAGCACCGCGATCGTCTCTTCTGCCTGCAGCCCCTGCTGCGCCAGCCACTGCGCCATCTGCTGGGCCCCCTGCGCTATCTCGCCTGCGGTGTAGCGCCTGCCGCTGTCGGCCTGCGTCAAAACCACCCGCTCGGGCTGGGCCTGGGCCCAGCTGAAGAAGTTGTGCATCTCCTCGGTCTCCGTGGTGCACAGGAGAGCGCTGCACGCAATCACCTGTGTTACATCTTTACTCTAATTTTGAATCAGTCGTCTCGAATTTCGAGACTTCACGGACAGTATCTGGCGTTTACTCGGAAATTTACTGCGGGTAAATACCAGTAGGTATTCGGTTTTTTGAAACCTATTATTAATTTAATGATCCACAAGTCTCATTAAATGATGAAAACACCCGTCATAGTCGATGCCATCCGCAGCCCCATGGCCCGGGCCAAGCCCGATGGCGCCCTGGCCGAACTCCACCCGGTTGATCTGCTCTCCCAGGTGCTGGAGCAACTGGTGGCGCGCAACCAGCTGGACCCCGCGACCGTCGATGACGTGATCTGCGGCTGCGTGAGCCAGGCAGGCGAGCAGGCCGGCACGCCCGGGCGTCTGGCCTGGCTGGCCGCCGGCCTGCCCGCCCATGTGCCCTCGACCACCATCGACCGCAAGTGCGGCTCCAGCCAGCAGGCGGTGCACTTTGCCGCCCAGGCCATCATGTCCGGCACGCAGGACATTGTTATCGCCTGCGGTGTTGAATCGATGAGCCGGGTGCCGATGGGCAGCTCGCGCATGGGCAAGAACACCACCGGCGCGCGTTTTGACGAGCGCTATGCACCGGGCCTCGTGGGCCAGGGCGTGTCGGCCGATCTGGTGGCCGCCAAATGGGGCCTGTCGCGCAGCGACCTGGATGCCTATGCCGCCCGCTCGCACCAGCGCGCCCATGCCGCGCAAAGCAGCGGCGCGTTTGCACGCGAGATCGTGCCCATCCGCAGCCCGCTGGGCCTCGTCAGTGCCGACGAGACCATCCGCGCCAGCACCACGGCCGAGAAGCTCGCCGGCCTCAAGGCCGTGTTCGAGAACGAAGAGCTCTCGGCCCGTTTCCCGCAGATCCAGTGGAGCACCACCGCCGGCAATGCCTCGCAGATGACCGATGGCGCCAGCGCCATGCTGATCATGAGCGAGGAGCGCGCGCTGCAGCTGGGCCTGCGCCCGCGCGCCCGCTTTGTGGCCTTTGATGTTGTGGGCGACGACCCGCTCTACATGCTGACCGCCCCCATCCCGGCCACCCAGCGCGTGCTGGCCAAGGCGCGCATGCAGCTGGCCGACATTGCGCACTACGAGATCAACGAAGCCTTTGCCTCGGTGCCGCTGGCCTGGCAAAAGGAGCTGGGTGCCGACGGCGAACGCCTGAACCCGCGCGGCGGCGCCATTGCGCTGGGCCACCCGCTGGGCGCATCGGGCATCCGGCTGATGACCACGATGCTGCATGCGCTCGAAGACAGCGGCCAGCGCTATGGCCTGCAGTCGATGTGCGAGGCCGGAGGCATGGCCAACGCCACGATTATTGAGGTGCTGCGCTAAAAGCCTCACAGCCCTCCGGGCTCCATCGGATTGAACGTTTGAACTGACAAGGATTGTTGAGATGCAATTGACTAAAGGAATGACCGCCCTCGTGACCGGCGGCGTATCGGGGCTGGGCGAAGCCAGTGCCGTAGCCCTCTTGGAGCGCGGCCTGAACGTGGTGGCGGTGGACCTGAACGAAGAGCGCGGCGCGGCCATGGAAAAGCAGTACGGCGGCCAGCTCCAATTCATCAAGGCCGATGTGGCCGATGCCGAGCAGATGCAAAAGGCGGTGTCGGCCGCCCAGGCCTGGGGCCAGTTCCGTGCGCTGGTGCATTGCGCCGGCATCGGCGGCCCGGTGCGCCTGATTGAAAAAGACGGCAGCCCCGGCTCGCTGGAAAAGTACACCAACATCATCCGCATCAACCAGATCGGCACCTTCAACACCTTGCGCCTCTCGGCCGTGGCGATGGCCCAGAACGAGCCGGTCGAAGGCGAGTGCGGCGCCTGCGTGCTGACCGCGTCGGTTGCGGGCTACGAAGGCCAGATCGGCCAGATTCCCTATGCCTCGTCCAAGGCCGCCGTCATCGGCATGACCATCGTTGCCGCCCGCGACCTGGCCTCCAAGATGATCCGCGTCTGCACCATTGCCCCTGGCCTGTTCGACACCCCCATCCTCGCCAAGCTGCCCGAGAATGTGCGCCAGTCGCTGGCCGCCTCGGCCCCCAACCCGGCCCGCCTGGGCCGCCCGTCCGAGTACGCGATGACGGCGCTGCACATTCTGGAGAACCCGATGCTGAACGGCGAAACCATCCGCCTGGATGGCGCCATCCGCATGCAACCGCGTTGAGGCGCACTGCCCTGCACCCAACAGTCTGTTGAAAGGTCCCCATGTCTGGCTCTGAAACCGCAGAACTCCTGGTCGAAACCCGTGGCCCGGTGCTCATCATGCAGCTCAACCGCCCCCAGGCGCGCAATGCCGCCACCCTGGAGATGGCCGAGGCGATGGCCAGCGCGCTCGATGCGCTGGACAGCCAGCCGGACCTCAGGGTCGGCATCATCACCGGCGCGGGCGGCAGCTTTTGCGCAGGCATGGACCTCAAGGGCTTTTTGCAGGGCAAGCGCCCCAGCCTGCCGGGGCGCGGCTTTTGCGGGCTGACGATGCGGCCGCCGGCCAAGCCGCTGATCGCGGCGGTGGAAGGCTATGCGCTGGCCGGCGGCTTTGAGCTGGCGCTCGCCTGCGACCTGATCGTTGCCGCGCGCGACGCCCAATTTGGCCTGCCCGAAGTCAAGCGGGGCCTGGCCGCATCGGCCGGTGGCCTGCTGCGCCTGCCCAAACGCCTGCCCTACCACGTGGCGATGGAGTGCATTCTGACGGGCGACATGTTCGGCGCCGAGCGCTTTGCCCAGCTGGGCCTGGTCAACCGTTTGACCGAGCCCGGCGGCGCACTCGATGCCGCGCTGGCACTGGCCCAGACCATTGCCGCCAACGGCCCGCTGGCCGTCGCCGCGAGCAAGCAGGTGGCCAGCCAGTCGGGCGAATGGCCGCTGGCGGAGATGTTCGACCGCCAGGCCGTCATCACCGCGCCAGTCTTCAGCTCGCAGGACGCGCGCGAAGGCGCAGCCGCCTTTGCGGAAAAACGCCCACCGGTCTGGAAAGGTGCCTGAACCCCATCCAGCCCGGAACTCGTAGTTGCACAGCCCTAGACGCGCCACAGAAGCGCGCAGCAGGAGACAAAACCATGCCACGTACCAGCCATCCACGCCAGCCCCTGCGGGCCTTGGCGGCCCTGGCGCTGCTCGCCAGCGCGCTCAGCGCCCATGCCGAGGCCAACTGGCCCACACGCACCATCACCTTGATCGTGCCCGGCGCCGCAGGCGGCTCGACCGATATCCCGGCGCGCCTGCTGGCGCAAAAGCTGGGCCAGCGCCTGGGCCAGTCGGTGATCGTCGACAACAAGCCGGGCGCCGGGGGCAGCCTGGGCGCCAGCCTGGTCGCGCGCGCCCAGCCCGATGGCTACACCGTGCTGGTGGGCAACAGCGGCTCCAATGCCATCAACTACACGGCCTATAAAAAGCTCAGCTACAAGCCCGGCGACTTTGCCCCGCTGACCGACATGATCTCGTTTGCCAACGTGCTGGTCGTGCCCGCCAAGTCGCCGATCCAGAGCCTGGATGCGCTGGTGGCGGCGGCCAAGGCGCAGCCGGGCAAGCTGTCGTTCTCGTCCGCCGGTGTGGGCCAGACCACGCACCTGATGGGCGAGCTCTTTAAGGAGCGCACCGGCACCGATGTGGTCCATATCCCCTACAAGGGATCGGCCCCCGGCACCATGGCGATCGTGACCGGCGAGACCCAGTTCATGTTCGACAACATGACCGCCTCCCTGGTCCATATCAAGGACGGCAAGCTGCGCCCCTTGGCTGTGACCGGCGACCAGCGCGAGCCCGATCTGCCCGAGGTGCCGACGATGACCGAGCTGGGCATGCGCAACTTCAACCAGGTCGGTTGGATGGGCTTCTTCGTGCCCGCCAAGACCCCGCCCGAGGTGCAGAAAAAGCTGGCAGAGAACCTGCAGGCCGTGCTGCATGACCCCGACATCATGCGCCGCTACCGCGAGCTGGGCGGGCGCCCGGGCGGCATGCCGCAAGCCGGTTTTGCCAAGCTGGTGGCCGATGACCAGCAGACCTGGGGCGCGCTGATCCAAAGCCAGCAGCTGCAGCTGGATTGAGGCGAGCGGCAGATGCCTGACACCTCCACCTCCACCTCCACCGCTTCCCCACGCCCTGCGCTGCCGTTCTACTGGCCCAAAGGCGTCTCGCGCGATCTGCGCGTGCCCCGCATCACGCTGGACGACAACCTGACGGCTTCGGCCCAGCGCTACCCCGACAAGGCCGCCATCATCTACGCGGGCGCCAGCACCAGCTATGCCCAGCTGCTGGGCCAGGTGGAGGCGCTGGCCGGGTTCTTGCAGCAACGCCTGCAACTGGCACCGGGCCAGCGCGTGCTGCTGCAAAGCCAGAACTGCCCGCAGTTCGTCGTTGCCTGCTATGCCATCTTCCGCGCCGGCGGCGTGGTGGTGCCGGTGAGCGCGATGACCACCGCCACCGAGCTGCGCTACTACGCCGACAACAGCGGCGCGCGCCTGGCCATCGTCGCCCAGGAGCTGTTGGCCAGCGCCCAGCCCTGTGTGGACGAGGGCCTGCTCGATGCGGTGATCGTCCACGCTTACAGCGACGCGCTGCCCACCACGCCGCCACCTGATGCCCTGCCCGACGTGGTGACAGCGCCGCGCCAGCCGCTGCCTGCCGGCCCCTACCATGGCTTTGCCGCAGCGCTGGCGCTGCAGCTGGCGCCCGGCCCGCGTGTGGCGCAGGCGGACATGCTCGCCACCATCCCCTATACCTCGGGCACCACCGGCCACCCCAAGGGCTGCATGCACAGCCACCATTCGGTGCTGGCGTCGCTGACCGGCTCGCGCCTGTGGCGCGGCTTCAATGACGACCTGGTGTTTCTGTCGGTCGCGCCGATGTTCCACATGCTGGGCACGCAGTACGGCATGAACATGCCCATTGCCGTGGGTGGCACCGTGGTGATGATGCCGCGCTGGGATGCGCTGCTGGCTGCCCGGTTGATCGAGCGCCACCAGGTCACCGCCTGGACCGCGCCGCCCAGCATGGTGATCGACCTGTTCAGCCAAGCCGCTGCCCATGGGCTGGACCTGTCGAGCCTGGCCATGCTGGCCGGCGGCGGCGCGGCCATGCCCGAGGCCGTCTCGCAGATGCTGGCCGAGCGCTATGGCCTGCACTACAGCGAGGGCTATGGCCTGACCGAGACCGCCGCTTTCTTGCATGCCAACCCGCCGGGCCACACCAAGCGCCAGTGCCTGGGCGTGCCCACCCAGGGTGTGCATTCGATGGTCGTTGACCCCGAGACCCTGCAAGAGCTGCCCGCTGGCGAAGTGGGCGAGCTGGTCTCTAGCGGCGCGCAGGTGATGCAGGGCTACTGGCGCAATGACGAGGCCAACCGCGAGGCCTTTTTCGAGCGCCATGGCCGGCGCTACTTTCGCACTGGCGACCTGGCCTCGGTGGACGCGGACGGTTATTACTTCATGCGCGACCGCTTGAAACGCATGATCAATGCCAATGGCTACAAGGTCTGGCCCGCCGAGGTCGAGAACGTGCTCTACAGCCACCCGGCCGTGCTCGAAGCCTGCGTGATCGCCGTGCCCGATGCCAAACGCGGCGAATCGGTCAAGGCCCTGGTGGTGCTACGCCCCGGCGCGCAGGCCTCGGCGGACGAGATCATCGGCTGGAGCCGCGCACAGATGGCCGCCTACAAGGTGCCGCGCGCGGTGGACTTTCTCGCCGCGCTGCCCAAATCCGCCACCGGCAAGATCCAGTGGCGCGCACTGCAGGAGGCGGCGCAGCAAGCCGCCGCCCCCTCCCATTCTTTGCATACGGAACACCCATGAGCTCTTTCTCCTTTCGCCACCAGCATGTGTTTGTCTCAGGCGGCAGCAGTGGCATCAACCTGGGCATTGCCAAGGCCTTCGCCCGCGCGGGCGCGCATGTCGTGGTCATGAGCCGCTCGGCCGACAAGGTGGCCCAGGCCGCCGCCGAGCTGGAGGCGCTGGGCGCCCAGGCCCTGGGCCTGAGCGCCGATGTGCGCGACCCAGCCGCCGTGCAGGCCGCGCTGGAACAGGCCCATGCCCGCTTTGGCCCCATCGATGTGCTGGTCTCGGGCGCGGCGGGCAACTTCATTGCGCCGGCCAAGGACCTGTCGCCCAACGGCTTCAAGACCGTTGTCGACATCGACCTCAATGGCAGCTTCCATGTGCTGCGCCTGGCCTACCCGATGCTGCGCAAGCCCGGCGCCAGCGTCATCAACATCTCGGCGCCGCAAGGCGTGAACCCGACGATGTACCAGGTGCATGCCTGCGCGGCCAAGGCCGGCATCGACATGATGACCAAGGTGCTGGCACTGGAATGGGGCGAGGACGGCATCCGCGTCAACAGCATCTCGCCCGGCCCCATCGGTGATACCGAGGGCATGCGGCGCCTGGCGCCCACCGCCGATGCGCTCGAGCGCGCCGTCTCCACGGTGCCGCTGCTGCGCATGGGCAGCACCGATGACGTCGCCCACATGGCGCTGTTCCTGTCGTCCGCGCTGGCCAGCTATGTGACCGGCGCCATCATCCCGGTCGATGGCGGCGCCGCGCTGCGTGGCGGGCGTGACATGCGCGCCTCGTACGTGCCCCGGAGCGCCGCATGAGCCGCCACTACGAACGCATCATTTTTGAGCGCCAGGACGGCGTGGCCACCTTGCGCTTCAACTACCCGGCCAAGCGCAACGCCTTTGACCCGCAGATGCGCGAGGAGATGGCCGAGGTGGTGCGCCTGGTGCAGACCGATGCCAGCCTGCGCGCGCTGGTGCTGACCGGCGTGGGCGAGCACTTTTGCTCGGGCGGTGACCTGGGCAATATTGCAGCATCTGGCCTGGACAATGCCGGCTGGCGCGCGCGGCTGTCCAGCCTGCACCACTGGCTCAAGGACCTGATGCTGCTGGACAAACCGGTGATTGCCGCGGTGGACGGCGCCGCCTATGGTGCGGGCTTTAGCCTGGCCTTGGCGGCGGACTTCATCATTGCGTCCGACCGGGCGCGCTTTGCGATGTCGTTTATCCGCGTCGGCGTGGTGCCCGATTGCGCGGCCTTCTACACCTTGCCGCGCGTCGTGGGCGTGCAGCGCGCGCGGGAGCTGATGCTCTCGGGCCGCGAGGTCTCGGCGCAAGAGGCCTTGCAGCTGGGCATTGCCAGCGAGCTGGTCGCCCCCGGGCAGCTGCAGGCACGGGCCCAGGCGATTGCGCACTGCTTTGTGGACGCATCGCCGGTGGCGCTGAGCTTGATCAAACGCTCGCTCGCGATGGCGGCGAACGACTTGCCCGCGCTGCTGGAGCAAGAGGCGAACGCCCAAGCGCTGGCCATGGGTACGGCCCAGCACCGCGAGGCCGTGCAGGCCTTTTTGAACAAGCAGCCTGCGCCCTTCCAGTGGCCTGCGCGAAGCTGAAAAAGCCCGCTTATTCGTTGCTGGCGCTGCCGCGCGTTTTGGGCGGCTCCATCGCATTGCGGCGGCTCATCCCTGCCCGCCCGGCCTTGCTCCAGTCATAGTGCTCGCCATCGGGCGTGCGGCCGTCTTCAACGGCGGCCACCCCTATTTGCCCGACCATGTCGCGCAGCTCGGACGACATCACCACATGCGCATGGCGCGGGTCGGCACGCAGGCGCTGGCATTGCGCCAGCGCCTCGCTCATCTGCTTGTCGCTATAGGCCAGGCACTGCGGCTGCCAGTCGGGCGGCACGCCCTCGGCATCCTCGGCCTTGTTGCGCAGGTAAAAAACCACGATGCCCATCGGCAGGTCCCTTCATCGGTGCCCAGCCAGACCTTGTCTGGGCAGCGCATTGTCGCACCTGGGAAGCTTAGCGGCGCCAGGCGGCGCTGGCATCGCCTGCAGCCACCAACGCCAGCACGGCCTCGGTATGCGCGCCAGCGGCACACATCTCGGGGGTGTCATAGGCCTGGCCGTCAAAGCGCGGTGCGGGCGCTGCCTGCAAAACACCACCTTGCTCGTGGTACACACCACGCGCCTGCATATGCGGGTGGCCAGCGGCCTCCAAGGGGCTCAATACAGCGCCAAAGCAGACATCGCTGCCCTCGAACACCTGCTGCCAGTGCGCGCGCGGCTCGGTGATGAACAGCGCCTGCAGGCGCGCACGGCGGCGCGGCCACAGCGCCTTGTCCCATTGCGACTGGGGCGCGGCAAAGTCTGGGTCATCGGCCAGGCCCAAGGTCTGCAGCAGCAGCGCATAGAACTGCGGCTCGATGCTGCCAATGGTGATGTGCTGGCCATCGGCGCAGACATAGGTCTCGTAGAACGGCGCGCTGTCATGGATGCTCTGGCCGCGCACATCAGCCACGATGCCGCGCTGGCGGGCGCTGAGCGCCAGGTTCAGCATATGGGCGGCGCCATCGACAATCGCGGCATCCACCACGCAGCCCTTGCCGCTGCTGCGCGCCTGGATCACACCGGCGAGCAGGCCGGTCATCAGGTAGAGCGCGCCGCCGCCGATATCGCCGACCATCGCAAACGACGACACCGGCCGCGCATCGGCCGGGCTGCAGCCCCAGAGCGCACCTGAGACCGCTGCGTAATTGTTGTCATGGCCGGCGCGCGGGGCCAGCGGGCCGCTCTGGCCCCAGCCGGTCATGCGGCCATAGACGAGGGCCGGATTGATGGCATGGCACTCGGCCGGGCCCAGGCCCAGGCGCTCCATCACGCCGGGGCGCATGCCTTCGATCAGCACATCGGCCCCTTGCACCAGGGCCAGCACCAGGGCCTTGCCCTCGGGGCTTTTCAGGTCGGCAAACACCGAGCGCTTGCCCCGGTTGAGCAGGTTGCCCGTCGGCGCTGCGCCCTTTTCCTCGCGCACGATGGAGATCACATCGGCGCCCAGGTCGGCCAGGTGCATCGCGCAAAACGGGCCCGGTCCCAGGCCACCAATCTCCAGCACCTTGATGCCGTCCAATACTTTCATGCTTGTCTCCTGTGGTTGTTGTTTGCGTTGCGCCTTCAGGTCCGGCCAGGTAGATCTGGCCGGGCAGGCCCCGCCGGGTTAGGTCAGGATAGGCTGGAAGTACCAATCAGCCCTTCGAGCGAGCGCACCAGGGTCACCAGGCGCGGGCCGATGTCGGTCTCCAGCTCGCGGCTCTTGGGGTTGTAGGTGGGGACCGAGGCGCCAAACACCCAGCGCTCGCCATCGATGGGCTGCGACAGCGGCACGGCGATCGACAGAATCTCGCGGTGCAGATCGCCATGGCTGCGGCAAAAGCCGTGAAGGGCCAGGTCCTGGCGCGCATCGTCCAGGCGCTCGCGCAGCAGCGCAGCACGCTCGGGCGCGCGGCCATCCAATTCGTCCAGATAGGCCTGGCGCTCGGCTTCGCTCTGGCCCAGCAGGTAGGCGCGGCCCGTCGCTGTGCGCACCAAGGAGACGGCCACGCCGATCTCGGGCGTGAAGACCTTGTTGTCCATGCCATTGGCCAGCTCGGCCAGCACCAGGCGCCGGCCCTCACCGACGGCCAGCTGGATCTGGCCGCCCATGTAGTTGGCCAGCTCCTGCATCTGCGGGCGGGCAAACTGGCGTACCGTCATGCGCGATAGCAGCGGCGAGGCCAGGTTCAGCACTCCTATGCCCAGCACGTATTTGGACAGGCGCTCCGAATAGCGCAGCAGGCCCAGCTCGCACAGGGTCTCGGTCAGGCGGAACAAGGTCGGTTTGGGCAAACCCGTCAGGTCCATCAGCTCTTTGCCACTGAGTTCTTGCTGCTTGTTGTTAAAGCACTGCAAAATACTGACGCCGCGCACCAAGGCGCTGACCAGTTTTCCATCCGCTTCAGAATTCATATTTCAGTATATAAGTTACTTATTACGAGACTAATGTCTCAATTTATGAAATTCTAATCGGGAATGATCGGCTATGGGCAGCTTGCATGCTCGCTTGCTGCCCCCAGCCGCCTACGTGGCGGTTATCTGCAACACTCCCACCGATGAGCCTGAACCAATACGGCATGCCCTCACGCGTGCCCGCCATTGCCGAAATTGGCCGCCTGCTGGCCGGGCAGCAGCTGTCTGCCGCAGAGCAGCAGCGGGCGCTGGACCTGCTGGTGCAAGACCATGCCGATCTGGACGAGGTCGAAAGCCAGGCCGCCCTCTGGGCCATCGCCCAGCTGGGGCGCAGCGAGGCTGCATGCGCAGCGCTTCTGGCCTGCGCCGACATCTGGCTGAACAGCGCCGAGCTGGCCGCCTCGTTTTTGGATGGCTATACCCAGGTCTGCGGCAACACCATCGCGCCCGCTGCAGCGCCGGCCTTTGCCCAGCTGCAGCAACTGGCGCAGCACGACCCTGAACTGGCCGCCCGCCTGCCTCTGTTTGAGAAAGCCCCTTGATGTCCCTGCTGACCACCACCGCCTTGTTTGTGCTGACGGCAATTGCCGAGATCGTGGGCTGCTACCTGCCCTATCTCTGGCTCAAGGACAAGGCGCCGGTCTGGGTGCTGCTGCCCGCGGCGCTGGCGCTGCTGGCCTTTGTCTGGCTGCTGAGCCTGCACCCGACCGCATCGGGCCGGGTCTATGCCGCGTATGGCGGGGTCTATGTGACGACGGCAATTGCCTGGCTGTGGCTGGTCGATGGCATCCGCCCCAGCAGCTGGGATATCGCCGGCGTGCTGCTGTGCCTGGCCGGCATGGGTGTGATCATGCTGGGCGCGGCGCAGCGTTAAACCTGCGCCTGCCTGGTTTTAGCCTTGGTTGGCAGCGCGGCGCGCCTGCACCGCTTGCGCCAGCTGGGCCAGCACCGGCACGGTCTGCTCCATGCTGATGCAGGCATCGGTGAGCGAGACACCATAGGCGAGCGGCTGGCCTTCTACGATGTCCTGCCGGCCTTCGTGGATATGGCTCTCGATCATCACGCCGGTGATGCGGCGGTCGCCCCCTGCCACCTGCTGGGCCACATCGGCGGCCACCTCGATCTGGCGGCGGTGCTGCTTGCTGCTGTTGGCATGCGACAGGTCGATCATCACCTGCTCGCGCAGGCCACCCTTGGCCAGCACCTCGCAGGCGGCCTGCACATCGGCCGCGCTGTAGTTGGGCTGCTTGCCGCCGCGCAGGATGATGTGGCAGTCCTGGTTGCCCCGGGTCTCGAAGATGGCGCTCTGACCCATCTTGGTCATGCCCATGAAGGCATGCTCGGACTGCGCCGCCAAAATCGCGTCGCTCGCCACCTTGACGCCGCCATCGGTGCCGTTCTTGAAGCCCACCGGGCAGGACAGGCCGCTGGCCAGCTGGCGGTGGCTCTGGCTTTCGGTGGTGCGCGCGCCAATGGCGCCCCAGCTGACCAGGTCGCTGATGAACTGCGGCGAGAGCAGGTCCAAAAACTCGGTGCCGGCTGGCAGGCCCAGCGCCAGAATATCGAGCAGCAGGCGGCGCGCCAGCTCCAGCCCCTCGTTGACGGCAAAGCTGCCATCGAGGTGCGGGTCGTTGATATAGCCCTTCCAGCCCACCGTCGTGCGCGGCTTCTCGAAGTACACGCGCATCACCACCAGCAGGTCATCCTTCAAAGCCTCGGCCTGCACCTTGAGCTGGCGGGCATAGTCCATTGCCAGGTCATGGTCGTGGATGGAGCAAGGGCCCACCACGACGACCAGGCGGTCGTCCTGCCCGTGCAGGATCTTGGAGATGGCCGCGCGGCTCGATTCCACCAGCTGGTAGGCCTCGTCGGTGATCGGCAGCCACTCCTCGAGCAAGGCGGGCGTGATCAGCGGCCGCACCACCTTGATGCGGGTGTCATCGATGCGGGTCTTGTCAACCGTGGAAAGCCGGGACGGGGACTTGCGAGGCACGGTGCCTGCAGCAGTAGAGGAATCGGTCATCCCGCTATTGTCGCAGGGCCTGCAAACACGTTCACAGGCCTAAGGCATCCCCGCTGCAGCCACCCGCAGGCATTCAGGACGAGGACAGCTTCATCAGTACCAAACCGCTGACAATCAGCAAGGCCGCCACGACGCGCATCGGTGTCAGCGCCTCGCCCAGCACGGTGATGCCCACGATAAAGGCACCTACGGCACCAATGCCCGTCCAGATCGTATAGGCCGTGCCCAGCGGCAGGCTGCGCATCGCGACCGACAGCAGACCAAAGCTGGCAATCATTGCCACCAGCGTGATTGCGCTGTATTTGATATTGGTAAAACCATGGGACTGCTTCATCGTGAACGCCCACACCACTTCCAGCACACCGGCAACCAGCAAATACACCCAGGCCATATCGAACTCCTTGAACAAAGGGAAATTTGGAATGGCCAGGCCGTCCTGGCGGTGGTGCGCGCCGCTGCTGCAGCGCCATGCAGGGCCGTCCCTGCGCAATGGGTCCCATGATAGCGGCGCGCGCCCAGACCGGCCGCACAGGCCGCGCATCGCCCGCCAGGCCATGGGTGGTTGGGGCGCAACAGTTGAAGCCGCGCCCGCCCTGTGCTGGCGCGGGCGCTCAGGCCAGCGCTTGGGCCTCGGCAGGCTCCATCTGCAGCAGGTTGCCCACGGTGGCGCCGTAGTAGGTGGCCACTCGTTTGCGCTGCTTGAGCACCGCCTTGTCCTTGCTCACCAGCAAGGCCTGGTGCTGGCTGGCCAGGTCTAGAAAATGCTGGTCGTCCGGATCGGTGCAGCTAAAGCGAATCTTGGGCGCGGCATCGACATACTGCACGGCGGCATCAAAGGCGGCCATTACGCCCTCGGGCGTCTTGCCGTAGTAGCTCACGCGCGGAGCGATCTGGCTGTAGTGCAGCACGCGTTCGAGCTCGATGCGCTGGGCCTCGTCGGCAATCCAGCGCAGTGCGCCTTGGGCCACCAGCGTGCGGATCGGCGGGATATGCGGGTCATCGAAGATCAGCATGTCGAGCACCACATTGGTGTCCAGCACCACCGGCCGGGGAAGCGGTCCGGTGTAACCTTCATTGCATGTTGGCCACTTGAGCACCACCTTCATGGTTGACCGCCTGGCGCGGGCTGCTCTCCCCGGGGCTTGAGCGCCCCCTTGATCATGTCAAAGCGGAACAAGCGGCACTCGATCGGGCCATTCCACATGGGGGTGCGGCGCGATTCCTTCAGGCGCATCTTGCCGGGCAGCTTCAGATCGGGGGTCAGCAGCCAGGCGCTCCAGCCGCTGTAGTTCTTTTTCCAGTGGCTGGCCAGCTGGGTGAAGAACTCGCCGCCATCTTCGGTCTGCGCCGTCTCGCGCCCTGCGCGCTCGACATGGCCCATGCGCTCGGCCGCATTGCGGCCGGCAGCGCCCGCCGCCGCGATACGCTCGCCATACGGCGGGTTGAGCAGCATCATGCCGGGCTGCTCGCAGGGGGGCATGCGCTGCAGCGCATCGCCGCCGCGCAGCTCGATGGTCTCGGCCACACCGGCGCGCTCGGCATTGCGCTGGGCAAAATCGACCATACGGAACGAGATGTCCGAGCCATAGATGCCCACCGGGCTCTGGGGCAGGATCTGGCGCTCGGCCTCATCGAGCATCGCCTCCCAGACATGGCGCTGGAAAGGCACCAGCTTTTCAAACGCAAAGCGGCGCAGGATACCGGCCGGGATCTTGCGCGCGATCTGGGCCGCTTCAATCAGCACCGTGCCGCTGCCGCAGCAGGGGTCGTAGAGCGGCTGCGGGTCGTCGCCGTGCGGGTCCCAGCCGCTCGCGGCAATCATCGCCGCGGCCAGCGTTTCCTTGAGCGGCGCATCGCCCTTGTCCTCGCGCCAGCCGCGCTTGAACAGCGCTTCGCCCGAGGTGTCGATATAGATGGTGGCGCCATCGGTGGTCAGGTGCAGGTGCACGCGCACATCGGGGTGGTGCGTCTCCACGCTGGGGCGCACGCCGTGGCGGCGCTCGCGGAAGCGGTCGGCAATCGCATCCTTGACGCGCAGCGCCGCAAAGTTCAGGCTGGTCAGCGGGCTGTGCTGGGAGGTGACCTCGATCTTGAAGGTCTCCTTGGGCGAAAACCAGATCTCCCAGGCCACCTCGCTGGCGGCACGGTAGAGGTCGTTCTCGTTGCGGTACATGCTGTGCGAGAGCTCGACCAGCACGCGCTGGGCCAGGCGGCTGTGCAGGTTCAGCAGCAGCGCATCGCGCCACATGCCGCGCAGCATGACGCCGCCGCGCGCCACCAGGAGGTCCTGGCCGCTGGCGCCGGTGATGGCATGGACTTCGTCCGCCAAAAGGCCCTCGACGCCGGCGGCGCAGGGCAAAAACAAATGCAGTTGGTTCATAAGCAGGGGGGCAAGCATACGCGCTTGCCCCATTGTCTGCCAAGCGCACGGGAATGTGGACTGTGCCAGTGGCATTCGCCAGCCCGGCTCCTATAGCGCAGCGGTAACGGGTGGCTGGCTGCTATAGTCTGGCCCCAGAGCGGGCCGCAGCCCTCGGTGCAGCCGCCCTTCCCCTCCATCACTCAGAGAGAATGCGGATGCCCTACCTCGGAGCTGGCGTACACGTCATCATTGCGCTGTTTTTTGCGATCCACGCCGTGCGTAGCGGCCAGAACAACTACTGGCTGTTTGTGCTGCTGGCCTTCCCCTTCCTGGGCAGCGTGGTGTATTTCTTTGCCATCTACCTGCCCAATTCGCGCCTGCAGCGCCATGCCCGCAGCCTGGCGAGCAACGCCGTCAAGGCGCTGGACCCGACCCGCGAGGTGCGCGAAGCCCAGGCCGCCTACGACTACAGCCCCACGGCGCAGAACCAGATCCGCCTGGCCCAGGCCCTGCTGGCCAATGGCCAGGCCGAGCAGGCCTTTGGCCACTTCGAGGCCAGCATGAAGGGTCCGTTTGCCAACGACCTCGATATCCGTTGGGGCGCTGCGCAAGCGGCCTACCAGGCCGGCCATCCGCAGCAGGCGCTGCAGCAGCTGCGCGTGATTGCCCAGGCGGATGTGCACTTCCGCGCCGAGGCCGTGGGCCTGCTGGTGGCCAAGGCCTACGCCCAGCTGGGCGACCAGGCGATGGCGCGCAAGAGCTTTGATTTTGCGCGCCAGCACTCGGGCAGCTTCGATGTGATGGCCGAGTACGCGATCTGGGCTGCGGGCCAGGGCGACTGGCAGACCGCCAACGCACTGCAGGCCGAGCTGAACAAGGCGATGACGCACTGGAGCGGCCAGCAGCGCCAGCTCAACCGCGAGATGCTGCAGCGCCTGAAAACCGCCTTCGCCGCCCAGCCCAGGTAAGCCCACCTGGCTTGCCATTGACCAAACCGCAATAGGCCTGCTGCCAGCAGGCCATCCCACCGCCCCGCAGCCCTTGCCGCGCGCCAGTTTGCGGTTGCGCAGACAGCCGCCACAGCACAGTCGCTAAAATCGCTGTCTATGGCAAAAATCATCGTTCTGGCCCTGGTGCTGCTTTTCTTTGGCTGCGGCCTCTACATGCACCTGCGTGGCAAGGTGCGGCACAAGCTGCTGCGCCAGCTGTTTGACCACTCCACGTTCACGGCGCCATTCAATGTTTTCATGCTGATGTTCAGCAAGGTACCGCGCACGCCCTACCTGCCCACCAGCACCTTCCCCGACCTGGCCCCCCTGCAGGCCCACTGGCGCGAGATCCGCGAAGAGGCCATCGGTCTGCACCAGGCCATGCAGATCAAGGCCGCGGCCAACAACGACGACGCGGGCTTCAACTCCTTCTTCAAGACCGGCTGGAAGCGCTTCTACCTGAAGTGGTACGGCCAGGCCCACCCGTCTGCGATGGAGCTGTGCCCCAAGACCACGGCGCTGGTGCAGTCCATCCCCGGCATCAAGGCGGCCATGTTTGCCGAGCTGCCGCCCGGCGCCAAGCTCAACCTGCACCGCGACCCCTATGCCGGCTCGCTGCGCTACCACCTCGCTGTGCTGGCGCCCAATGATGACCGCTGCATGATCGAGGTCGATGGCACGCCCTACAGCTGGCGCGAGGGCGAAGGCGTGATCTTTGACGAGACCTTTATGCACTGGGCCGAGAACCGGTCCGAAGGCAACCGCATCGTGCTGTTCTGCGATGTCGAGCGCCCGATGACCAATGGCTTTGCGCAGTGGCTCAACCGCTGGCTGGGCACGCATGTGGTCGCTGCTGCCAGCTCGCCCAACAACGAAGGTGATCCGCGCGGCTTCATCAGTCGCATCTTCAAGATCTCGTTCTACATGGGCCAGTACCGCCGCCGCTTCAAGGCCTGGAACAAGACCGCCTACAAGCTCACCAAGTTTGGCCTGATGCTGGCCGTGCTGGCCTTGTTCATCTGGTGGCTGTGGCCAAAGTAAAGCGGATCCGTCTCAAAGCAAAACCGCAGTGCCTAACGCAACTGCGGTTTTTTTATGGGCCCTGGCTGCTTGCGCTTACAGCGCCTTGCGCAGGCTGGCCGGCGGGATGCGCATCGCCTCGCGGTACTTGGCCACCGTGCGGCGCGCGCATTCAATGCCCTGGGCCTGCAGCAGATCGGCGATTTTTGCATCCGACAGCGGCTTTTTCGCGCTTTCCTCGTCCAGCAGCTGCTTGATCAGCGCCTTGACCGCCGTGCTCGACGCACTGCCGCCGGTCTCGGTGCCCAGGCCCGAGCCAAAGAAGTACTTGAGCTCGAACGTGCCCTGCGGCGTGGCCATGTACTTGGCCGTGGTCACGCGGCTGATGGTGGACTCGTGCAGGCCCAGCTCATCGGCAATCTCGCGCAGCACCATGGGGCGCATCGCCAGCTCGCCATGGACAAAGAAATTGCGCTGACGCTCGACGATGGCCTGCGAGACGCGCAAGATGGTGTCAAAGCGCTGCTGGATGTTCTTGATGAACCAGCGCGCCTCCTGCAGCCGCTGCTGCAGCGCGCCATGGCCTTCGCTGCCCTTGTGGCTGCGCAAGGCATTGGCGTAGACATCCTGCACGCGCAGGCGCGGCATCACCTCGGCATTGAGCTGCACGCTGAAACCGGGCACCGGCAGGCCGCGCTCATTGCTGGGTCGCACGATGACATCGGGGATGATGGTGTTGCGGTCCACATCGGCATAGGGCCGGCCGGGGCGGGGCTCGAGCTTGGCGATCAGCGCCAGCGCGCTGCGCACCGCGGCATCACTGCATCCGGTCAGTTGCACCAGCTTGCGCACATCACGGCGCGCCAGCAGCTCCAGCGATTCCTGGCAGACCAGCAAAGCGGTCTCCAGCGCCAGCGCATCGGCCTCGGGCGTGTCCGAGCCCTCTTCATCCAACAGGCGCTGCTGGGCCTTGATCTGCAGCTGCATGCATTCGGACAGGTTGCGCGCGCCCACGCCAATCGGCTCCAGACTTTGCAGCAAGCGCAGCGCCACGGTCAGGTGGTGCAGCAGCGCTTCGTAGCGCTCGGGGTCACTGGCGTCGCCAAAGCTTTGCGCGAGCTCGGCCAGCGTTTCTTCGAGGTAGCCGTCGTCGTTCAGTGATTCAATCAGAAAGTAGAGCGCGGCCCGGTCTTCCTGGCACAGGCGCAGCGACAAGGCCTGGCGGTGCAGCACATCCTGCAGGCTCAGGTGCTCGCTGCGCCGGTCGGACATCGGCGTCTCGTCGTCGTCATCGCTGGCGCTGGAGCGCGCGGGCAGATCGCCGCCCCACTCTTCCCAGTCCGATGCCGAATCGCCGGCAGCGGCCTCGGCATCGACGCCGGTTTCCTTGCCCGCGCCAAAATCCAGCGGCTGGTCGGAGGTTCCGGGCTCGAAATCGCTGGTGCTGCTGGCGTCGGTGCTGGCAGCAGTATCGGCAGCCTTGTCGGCTGCGTCTGCAGCTTCGGCAGATTCAGCGGCTTCTTTACCGGCTTCAGCCTCGGGGGCCTCATCGCCCTCGCGCTCCAGAAACGGGTTTTCGTCGAGCATTTGCTCGACTTCCTGTGTCAGCTCCTGAGTGGACAGCTGCAGCAGGCGAATCGACTGCTGCAGCTGGGGGGTCAGGGTCAGGTTCTGCGATACGCGCAGCGACAGCGACGGCATCATGGCTGCGCCTCCACACGGGCTGGGGCAGCTGGCAACGGATCAGCCCTGCCGGCCCCGCAGCGCGGGACGGCATCTTGGCTGGCACGCCCGCCAAGGCGTGCGGTGTCACATACGGAAATGTTCACCCAGATACACCCTCCGGACCTCTGCGTTCTCCACAATCTCTTGCGGCGTCCCGGCGGCCAGCACCTTGCCATCGCTGATGATGCAGGCATGGTCACAGATACCCAGGGTTTCGCGCACATTGTGGTCGGTGATCAGCACGCCAATGCCGCGCTCCTTGAGAAAGGCGACAATGCGCTGGATCTCGATCACGGCGATGGGGTCGATGCCGGCGAAAGGCTCGTCGAGCAGGATGAAACGGGGCTGGGTGGCCAGCGCACGGGCGATCTCGACCCGGCGGCGCTCGCCGCCGGACAGCGCGACTGACGGTGATTCGCGCAGGTGCTCGACCCGCAGCTCCTGCAGCAGCGCGGTGAGCTGGCGCTCGACCTCGGCGCGCGAGAGCGGCTTGCCATGCTCATCTTTTTGCAGCTCCAGCACGGCGCGCACATTGTCCTGCACGCTGAGCTTGCGAAAGATCGAGGCTTCCTGCGGCAGGTAGGACAGGCCCAGCTGCGAGCGCTGGTGGATCGGCATATTGGCCACCGACTGCCCATCGATGCGGATATCCCCGCCATCGCTGCGTACCAGGCCCACGATCATGTAGAACGAGGTGGTCTTGCCCGCGCCATTGGGGCCTAGCAAACCCACCACTTCGCCCTTGCGCACCGACAGCGACACGTCCTTGACCACCTTGCGGCTGCCATAGGATTTCTCCAGGTGCAAGACCTCCAGCTGGCTGCGGTGGTCGCTGTTGGCGACCCGGGCGTTGACGGAAATGGTCGACGAGTTTTCTGCCACGGTCACTTGGCTCCGTCGTTCAGTTGGGTGCTGGGGCGCAATGGCGTCTTGTCATCGGCAGCGGGCTTGGCCGGGGCGCTGGCCTTGTCGTCCGCCTTGCCATCGGCCTTGGGCGTCAGGATCACACGGACGCGGTCCTTCTTGGGCGCACCGGGCTTGGGATCGGCCGCCGCCTGGGCGCCCTTTTGGCCGGAGACCGTGAAGGTATCGCTCAGATTGTTGTAGACGATCAGCGGGCCACTGACCTGGTCGGTCAACGTGGTCTCGCGGTAACGGCGCAACTCGCCGCGGCGCTCAAAGTGCACGGTGTCATCGCGGCCGTTATAGGTGATGACCTCGCCTTCGCCTTCGACGAACTCGTCAGGCGCGCCTGGGGCCGAGTCACGCTTTTGGCGGAAGAATGCGAGCTTGCCCGGCGCAGCAGTCACCACGCCGTGCTGGAAGCCGTCGCGGTCCTGGCTCACGGTCAGCTGCGCGCCACGGATGATGATGGTGCCCTTGGTCACCACCACATTGCCCGTGAAGACACTGGTCTGCTTGAGTTCATCGTGGCGGCCATCGTCCGCCTCGATGTTCATGGGCTTGGTGCGGTCTGCACGCTCGGCGTGCGACAGCAGCGGCACGGCCAGGGCCACTGCCACCAACAAAGAGTTAAAAATACGGTGTCTCATAAGGCATGAATCTTGCTCTGCCCCATTGTAGCCATGCTGGAGCGTTAGGCCGTTTCTGGCACAAAAAAGCCCGCGTGCGCGGGCTCTGTCTCAAGCGTTGGGGAATCCGCTCAGCCTTGTGCAGCCAGGAACTCTACCACTTGCAGCACGTTGCTCATCGAGCCGGCACGGGTTCCGTCGGTGTAGTACTTGCCCGCCACGCCCAGCGATGGAACGCCTTCGACGCCGTACGACTCTTGCAGCTGGGTGGCCTTGCGCACCTGGCCTGCGACGCTGAACGAGTTGTAGGCTTCCTTGAACTTGGCCAGGTCCACGCCGTTCTTGTCCATCCAGGCGAAGATCTCGTCGTCCTTGTTCAGGCGCTGGCGCTCGACGTGGATCGCACGGAAAACCTTGACATGTACGTCAGGGATCAGGCCCATCGACTCCAGCGCAAAGTAGATCTTTTGCTGCGGCACAAAGGTGTTGTTGAAGGCCACAGGCACGCGGCGGATCTGCAGGTTCTTGGGGGCAGTCTTGGCCCAGGCTTCAAACTGCGGCTCGAAGGCATTGCAGTGGGGGCAGCTGTACCAGAAGAATTCGATCACCTCGACCTTGCCAGCGGGCGCATCGGGGGTGACGGGCTTGGCCAGCTTCAGGTAGTCCTTGCCTTCCTTGAACTTGGCCTGTGCGTTGGCGCCGGTGGCAAAAGGCAGGCTCAGCGCCGAGGCGGCAGTAGCGGAAGCCGCCAAAGTGGAAAACTCACGACGTTTCATGTTTTGTTAACTCCAGTGACAAGTTGCGGTTAGGAGTGCCCTGCACCGCCAAAAGTTCAACGCTGCACGCGGACGATTTGCGCATCCACGCCGGCGCCATCGAGCTTGCCTTTGAGGCCATCGGCATCATCGCGCTTGTTGAAGGGGCCCACGCGCACCCGGTATACGGTGCGGCCATTGACTTCGCGCTCGCTCACGCGCGCTTCCCAGCCCATCATCGCCAGCTTGGCGCGCTGTGCATCGCCATCGGACTGGCTGCGGAAAGCACCGGCCTGCACGAAGTACTGGAAGCCGTCGGTGCCATCGGCACTGCGCGACTTGGCCAGATCGCCCAGCGGATCGGCGCCCTGGCCGGCCTTGGGGTCGAGCTTTGCGACCTGGGTCTTGTCTGCCGGCTTGTCAGCGGGCTTGGTGGTATCGGGCAGCACCACTTCGGGCTTGGCAGGCTTGTTTTCCACTGGCGCGGGGGCGTTGTCAGCCACCGTGCGCGGCGGCTCAGGCACCACCACGCCCTGAGCGGCCGGTGCCACAGCCGCGGGCGCACGCGCGGGGTTCTTGCCATAGAGCGGCGAGTTCGGGTCCCAGTTCTGGTTGCGCTGCGCCTCGGCCTTGTCCTTGGCCTCGCCGCGCACGCCACCTTTGTTGACAAACGGCACCGGCACATTGGTGACGTACACGGCCACGGCCAAGGCCGCGCCCACGCCCACCAGCAGCCCCAGGATCAGGCCCAGGATGGTTCCACCACGTTGATGTCGTCGCATTGCAGTTATTACCTTTGTTCGCAAAATCACATGCGCTCTGGTGCACTCACACCCAGCACGGCCAGGCCATTGCGCAGCACCTGCGCGACCGCTGCCACGAGTGCCAGACGGGCCAGTTTGGTGGCTTCGTCATCCACCAAGATACGCTCTGCATCATAGTAGCTGTGGTAGGCCGAGGCCAGGTCACGCAGATAGAACGTAACATCGTGCGGCGCATTGCCAGCCGCGGCGTTGCTCAGCATCTCGGGATACTGGGCCAGCATCTGCATCAGCGCCTGGGCCTGCGGCCCTTGCAGCGCGCCCAGGTCAATGCCGCTCAGCGCAGGCAGACCAGCGCCGCCTTGCTCCTGCCAGCCGCGCAGCACCGAGCAGATGCGCGCATGGGCGTACTGCACGTAGAACACCGGGTTGTCATTGTTCTGGGCCACGGCCAGGTCGACATCAAAGGTGTACTCGGTATCGGGCTTGCGCGAGAGCAGGAAAAAGCGCACCGCATCCTTGCTGGTCCACTCGATCAGGTCGCGCAAGGTGACATAGCTGCCGGCGCGCTTGCTGATCTTGACCTCTTCACCACCGCGCACCACGCGCACCATGGTGTGCAGCACATAGTCGGGGTAGCCCTGGGGAATGCCGACATTGACCGCCTGCAGACCGGCGCGCACGCGGGCGATGGTGCCGTGGTGGTCCGTGCCCTGGATGTTGACGGCCTTGCCGTAGCCGCGCAGGAACTTTTGCGTGTGGTAGGCCACATCGGGCAGGAAGTAGGTGTAGGTGCCGTCGGACTTGCGCATCACGCGGTCCTTGTCGTCACCGAAGTCGGTGGTGCGCAGCCACAGCGCGCCATCTTGCTCATAGGTGTGGCCGCTGGCGATCAGGCGCTGGACGGTCTCGTCCACATGGCCGTTCTGGTACAGGCTCGATTCGAGGTAGTACTCGTCAAACTTGAGGTTGAAGGCCTGCAGGTCCTTGTCCTGCTCGTTGCGCAGGTAGGCCACCGCAAAGTTGCGGATGTTGTCGTAATCCTCGACATCTCCATTGGCGGTGAACGCGCGGTCATCGGCCTCGATGGTCTGCTTGGCCAGGAACGCCTGGGCAATATCGCCGATGTAGTCGCCGTTGTAGAAGTTCTTGGCCAGCGGGTTGTCGCTGTCGGTGGGCCAGCAGTCGTCACCGGGCTTGAAGCCCTTGGCACGCAGCTGGGTGCTCTTGGTCAAGGTGTCGATCTGCACGCCCGCGTCGTTGTAGTAGAACTCGCGGTGCACGCTCCAGCCCTGGCTGCCGTAGAGGTTGCAGATCGCATCGCCCAGCGCGGCCTGGCGGCCATGGCCCACGTGCAGCGGACCGGTGGGATTGGCCGAGACAAACTCGACGATGATCTTTTCATCGCGCGGCGGCTGCATGCCAAAGCGCTCGCCCTGGGCCAGCACTTCCTGCACCACCTGCTGCTTGGCAGCGGGCTTGAGGCGCAGGTTCAAAAAGCCTGGACCGGCGATCTCGACCGCATCCACCCATTGCGCAAAGGCGGGCGCGGCCTCCAGCGCCGCCTTGAGCTGCTCGCCCAGCGCGCGGGGATTGGCCTTGAGCGGCTTAGCCAGCTGCATCGCGGCGGTCACGGCATAGTCACCGTGGGCGGCCACCTTGGGCGTTTCAAAGGCCGCACGGCTACCTGCGCCAGGCGACAATTTCTCGAGCTCGGCAGCAAGCACTGCGAGCAAATCTTTTTTGACTTGCAACATATTTGAAACTTAGACGAAGCGGTTACCAGCGCCAGGCCGGTTTACCAGCCCCGGGCATAAAACACGGCGACGGCGGCGATCACGGGAATCAGATGGGCTTGCCACATGACCCATTTACGCGTGGCGCGCACCTCGGCGTCCCCGGGCAAAGCGCCATTGTCGCGCAATTGCCGTAACCAGCGGCGGAACACGGCTGTCGGCTTGAAGGACAGCATCACGCCGACGACGACCAAGGTCATCTTCAGGTGAAAAAGCGGCTGGCTGACATACCAGGTCACGCCCTTGGCGCCCAGAAACAGGCGCAGCAAGCCGGTGGCCAGCACCGCCAGCGCGGCAAAGGCGTAGATCAGATCGAGGCGCGCTAAGCGCTGCACCACGGCCCCATTCATCCACTCGGCGCGGCACAACGCCGCCTCGCTGGAGAGAAAAACCACCATGGTCAACAAGGCCAGCAGGTGCAGGCAGGCCAGAACAGCTTCCAAAGTCATCGTGTTACTCCATCTTTTTCCAGAAATCGGCACGTTCGTAGTGCTGCTTGACGAAATCGATCCACAAGCGCACCCGCAGCGGCAGGTGCTTGCGCTGCTGGAACATCACATAGATGCCGTTGGGCGGCGCAGCAAAGTCCTCCAGCACCTCGACCAGGCGGCCGGCGGCAATCTCGGACTCGACCTCCCAGGTGCTGCGCCAGGCAATGCCCCAGCCTTGCTGGCACCAGTCGTGCAGCACCTGGCCGTCCGAGCAATCGAGCGGGCCGCCAGGCTTGAGGTAGACCACCTCGCTGGCGCCAGTGGCCGCCGGCATGCGAAACGCCCAGCCCCGCGTTTGCGAGGCCTCGCTCGACAAGGTCAGGCAGTCATGCTGGCTCAGCTCGCTGGGGTGGCGGGGAATGCCGCGGCGGCGCAGGTACTCGGGCGTGGCCACGCACAGGCGCCGGTTGTCGGCCACGCGCACGCTGACCAGTGAGGAATCGGGCAGGTCGCCCACGCGAATCGCGCAGTCATAGCCCTCGCCGGCCAGGTCGACCAGGCGGTCGCTCAGGTTCAGCGAGATCGTCACATCCGGGTGGCGCGCATGGTAGAGCGGCAGCAGCGGCGCCACATGGCGGCGCCCAAAGCCGGCCGGTGCGGTCACGCGCAGATGCCCAGTGGCCTTGATGCCCCCGGCGCTGACGCTGGCCTCGACACTGGCTAGCTCGGCCAGCAGGCGCTGGCAGTCTTCCAAAAAGGCCGCGCCCTCGTACGTCAGGGTGAGCTTGCGCGTGGTGCGCACCAGCAGCTTGACGCCCAGGCGCTCCTCCAGCGCATCGAGCCGGCGGCCCATGATGGCCGGGGCCACGCCTTCGGCCTTGGCAGCGGCCGTGAGGCTGCCGCGCGAGGCGATGGCGACAAATGATTCGAGCTGCTTGAGGCGATCCATACCAGACAGAACACAGAAAATACGCAAAGCCCGCTGGCCGCCGCTTGTGCGACGCGCTGGCTGGGCCACAGCCTATTATCATCGGGGCTCCGGCCTGGCGGGCGCATGAAAGCGCACATCCCGCTGCGACACTCATTGACAGCCGCTCTTTTCCCGCGCCCCCGCTCCTATGCCGTCAGCTTCAACGCCGCCCACCAGCACTCCCTCCAGCGCCGACGCGCTCTGGTACGCCCCCGCGCAACTGCTGCGCTTGTTTGGCAGCAGCCCCGTTGCCATGGCCTACTGGGGCCGTGACCAGCGCCTGCGCCTGGCCACGCCGCAGTGGTGCGAATGGTTTGGTGTGCCCACCACCGGCATCGTCGGCCAGCAGCTCGATGAAGCGCTGCCCCCCGACTTTGCCCAGCAGCACCACGCGGCGCTGCAGGCCGCCACCCAGGGCCTGCGCCAGCAGTTCGACACGTGCAAGACCGATGCCCATGGCCAGGTCGCCTGGCGCCGCATCAGCCTCTCGCCCCACCTCTGGCCCGGGCCGGCAGGCAGCAAAACCGCCCAGGGCGTGCTGATGCTGATGCAGGACTGCAGCGCCGAATACGCCAATGCGGCGCAAGCGGATGACCTGCGCGCGCAACTGGCCGCGCTGTCGTCCACCGACCTGGAGCGCACCGAGGAGAAAAGCGAGCTGCTCAAGCTGCGCACCTTGCTGGACTGGCGCACCGCCATGCTCACCGAGCACAGCGAAATGCTGCAGCTGCTCTCGCATGAGATCCGCCAGCCGCTCAACAACGCCTCGGCCGCGATGCAGGCCACCATGTCGGCCATTGCCAAGCTGCAGCTGAGCCAGACCACGCCGGCCACCAAGGCCTTGCTGCGCGCCGAGCATGTGCTCCAGCAGGTCATCGGCACCCTGGACAACACCCTGGCCGCCGGCACTATTCTTGCCGTGGGCGGGCGCGCTGGCGCCTCGTCCGATACCGATCTGCCCACCCTGGTCAACCTGGTGCTGCACGACATCGCTGCCGATGCCCGCCCGCGCATCCAGGTGGTCTGGGATGCCGAGGCGCGCACGGTGCAGCTGCACCCGGCGCTGATGCGGCTGACCATCCGCAACCTGCTCAACAACGCGCTCAACTACGCGCCGGTCGACAGCCCCGTGCTGCTGCGCCTGGCCGATTCGGACGACCCGCTGGCGCTGATCATCGAGGTGATCGACGAAGGCCCGGGCATCCCCGACAGCCTGCGCCCGCGCCTGTTCGAGAAAGGCACGCGCGGCACCGAGCACCGCCACCGGGCGGGTGCCGGGCTGGGTCTGTTCATCGTGCGCTCGGTGGTGCAGTTGCACCAGGGCACGGTGCAGGCCTTGCCGCGCCAGCCAAACGGCACCATCATGCGTATCGAGTTGCCCCAAGGGCTGGATGATTAGCCAGCCACGCGATGGCCACCGGCCGCTTGCCCCTGCAGAAGCTGGCACCGCGCTTCTCAGGACTTTTCACCGACTGCACCATTTCACGGAACCACCATGCTCCCCGCCACGCTCGCCCTGGTCGACGACGACCCCGAATACAGCGAATTTCTGGCCCAACACTTGCGCAACCAGGGCGTGCAGGTACAGGTTTACAACGACAGCAGCGACCTGCTGGCCGATATCGAGCCCTACCGTTTTGACTTCTATGTGCTGGACCTGATGCTGCCCGGCGTCAACGGCACCGATCTTCTGCGCATTCTGCGCAAGCGCAACCAGGCGGGCGTGCTGATCGTCTCGGGACGGCTGGGCCCCGAGGTGTTTGCCGAGGTCATCAATGCCGGCGCCGACATGTACCTGACCAAGCCGGTGACCTTCGAGCAGGTGGAGCTGGCCGTGCGCGCCGTGCACCGCCGCATCATGACCACCGCCCAGGTCGCCACGGCCTGGAAGCTCGACAGCCACCGCAGCCTGCTGCTGACGCCCGATGGCCAGAGCGTGGAACTGAGCCCCACCGACCTGATGCTGATGCAGTGTTTTCTAAAAGCCCAGGGCGCCGTCGTGGGCCGCGACCAGATCCGTGAACTGCTGGGCTACCCGACCGCCAGCGACTCCGACAACAGCCTGCACGCCACCATCTACCGCCTGCGCCGCCGCATCGAGAAGGCCACGCCGCTGGCGGTGCCACTGCAATCGCAGCAAAAAGTGGGCTACCAGTTCCGCGCGCCGCTGGTCTCGGCCTAACCTGCGCAGCACGGGCGCTGCAAAAGCAAACGGGCCCATCGGGCCCGTTGTGCTGTGGCGACCAACGTCGTTTACATGGTCATGTTCGATTCGACATCGGCCACCTTGCGGCGGGCCAGCGCCAGGTTGGAGCGGGCCTTGTCCAGCACGTAGTAGACGAAGATGCCGGCCAGCTTCTGCGATGGGCGGATGAGGTGGTACTGCTTGCCCAAGGTGATGAGGATGTCGTCGATGTTGTCGTTCAGGCCCAGGGCCTTCATCGTCTTCATCTTGGCGCGCACCACTTCGGTGTTGCCAGCTGCTGCCAGCTCCATGTCCACACCGCTGCCGATGCTGCCCAGCATCATGCCGCTGCTGTAGTCCACCACGGCAGCGCACAGCGCGCCATCCATCGTCATCAAGTCGCTCAAGCTGTCGTTCAGATTTGCCATGTCGATCTCCAATCCATGTGATCTATATCAAGCACTACCACCTTATGAAGGTATAGATGATTCTAATAAGTCACTTCTGATCGAAGCAATCATTCTCTGCATGCGGCTGTCACCCAGGCAGGTGCATTCGGCGCAGATATTCGACATTTGGATAGCAGCCGCGCATGGTCTGGCTTGTTGCCGCCTGCAAAAACAGCGTGCAGCAGCGCGGCCCGCAACTCGTAACAAAGCGTATGTTATTTGCGACGCGGCGGTGCCACGGCGGCACGCCAGGTAACAACCATGGCCGCTCAGCATCGCTGTGGCGGCGCGGCCTTACATGGTCATCGCGCTTTCGACGTCGGTCACCTTGCGGCGTGCCAGTGCCAGGTTGGCGCGCTTGTTGTCGAGCACGTAGTACACAAAGATGCCGGCCAGACGCGAGCAAGGACGGATGATGTGGTACTGCTTGCCCAGCGTGATGAGGATATCGTCGATGTTCTCGTTCAGGCCCAGGGCCTTGATGGTCTTCATCTTGGCGCGCACCACTTCGGTGTTACCGGCAGCTGCCAGTTCCATGTCCACGCCAGTGCCGACGCTGGCCAGCATCATGCCACTGTTGTAGTCGACAACGGCTGCGCACAAAGCGCCGTCCAGAGACATCAGATCATTCAAGCTGTCGGTCAAATTCGCCATGGAAACACTCCTGAGAAGCGAAGGCGCGTGGAAAATTACCGCCTCCTGATGAAAATGATTGTATCTGATCATTTCTGATTTCCATCAAGCTTTGCGCGCTTTTTCTGACGGCTTGCTACTTTTGGGCAACAGCTGTGGTAGGGGCGCTGCAGCAAGCCAGCGCCTACGCCGACAGCATCCTGACAAAGGCTTGATATATAAATATGTCGGATCAGATCATTCAAACCATCACATCCACACCCCCCCTAACGAGGCGCTGACAGTCGTTGATTACATCCATAAAAGTCATATATCAAAGTGTTTTTAATGGATTGATTGCCATGGCGGGTATGGAATAAAGTGTGCTGATGGGTGCTCCCGCGCACCTGCAGTTGTTAAGTATTGAAAGGTAGACACCATGACTGAACGCACCACCGTCCACGGCCTGCAAGTGGCCCAGGTTCTGTATGACTTTGTGAACACCCAGGTGCTGCCAGGCACCGGCGTGGAGCCCGCTGCGTTCTGGCAAGGTTTTGATGCCATCGTCTCTGACCTGGCGCCCAAGAACGCGGCCCTGCTGGCCGAGCGCGACCGCCTGCAAGCCGAGCTGGACAGCTGGCACAAGGCCCATCCCGGCCCGATCACCGACATGCCGGCCTACCGCCAGTTCCTGACCCAGATCGGCTACCTGGTCGAGCAGCCGCAAGACGTGAAGGCCAGCACCGAGAACGTGGACTCCGAGCTGGCCGTGCAAGCCGGCCCGCAGCTGGTGGTGCCCATTCTCAATGCGCGCTATGCGCTCAACGCGGCCAACGCCCGCTGGGGCTCGCTGTATGACGCGCTCTACGGGACCGATGTCATTGGCGAAGACGGCGGCGCAGAAAAGGGCAAGGGCTACAACCCGGTGCGCGGCGCCAAGGTCGTCGCCTATGCCCGCCAGTTCCTGGACCAGGCCGCGCCGCTGGCAAAAGGCTCGCACGCCGATGCCAGCGGCTACGCCGTCGAAGGCGGCCAACTGGCCGTCACGCTCAAGGACGGCAGCAAGACCGGCCTGCACGAAGCTGCCAAGTTCGTCGGCTTCCAAGGCGATGCCGCCGCACCCCAATCGGTGCTGCTGAAGAACCATGGCATCCATATCGACATCATCATCAACAAGGCCACCCCCATTGGCAGCAGCGATGCCGCCGGCGTCTCTGACGTGGTGGTGGAAGCGGCGCTGTCGACGATTCTCGATCTGGAAGACTCGGTGGCGGCGGTGGACGCTGAAGACAAGGTCAACGGCTACGCCAACTGGCTGGGCATTCTCAAGGGCACCTTGACCGAGTCCTTCGACAAGGGCGGCAAGACGGTGACCCGGGGCCTGAACGCCGACCGCGAGTACACGGGCGCCAATGGCGACAGCCTCAAGCTCCATGGCCGCTCGCTGATGTTCCTGCGCAATGTCGGCCACCTGATGACCAACCCGGCCATCCTCTGGGGTGCCGACCAGAAAGAGATCCCCGAAGGCATCATGGATGCGGTGGTGACCACGGCGATTGCCATGCACGACCTGCAGGGCAAGGGCGCCCAGGGCATCCGCAACAGCCGCACCGGCAGTGTCTACATCGTCAAGCCCAAGATGCATGGCCCGGCCGAAGCGGCCTTTGCCAACGAGCTGTTTGGCCGCGTCGAGCAGATGCTGGGGCTGCCTGCCAATACCGTCAAGCTCGGCATCATGGACGAAGAGCGCCGCACCACGGTGAACCTGAAAGCTGCGATTGCCGCAGCGCCTGCACGCGTGGCCTTCATCAACACCGGCTTCCTGGACCGCACCGGCGACGAAATGCACACCGCCATGTACGCCGGCCCCATGGTGCGCAAGGCGGACATGAAGACCTGCGCCTGGCTGCCCGCTTATGAAAAGAGCAATGTGCTGGTGGGCCTGACCATGGGCCTGCGCGGCCGCGCCCAGATCGGCAAGGGCATGTGGGCCATGCCCGACCTGATGAAGGCCATGCTGGAGCAAAAGATTGCCCAGCCCAAGGCCGGCGCCAACACCGCTTGGGTGCCCTCGCCCACCGGCGCCACCCTGCATGCGCTGCACTACCACCAGGTCAATGTGGCCGAGGTGCAAAAGGAGCTGGAAAAGACCAGCGCCGATGCCGAGCGCGACAACCTGCTCAATGCCATCCTGCAAGTACCCGTGGCCGCCAACCCGAACTGGAGCGATGCCGACAAGCAGCAGGAAGTGGACAACAATGTGCAGGGCATCCTGGGCTATGTGGTGCGCTGGATCGACCAGGGCGTGGGCTGCTCCAAGGTGCCCGACATCCACAACGTGGGCCTGATGGAAGACCGCGCCACCCTGCGCATCTCCAGCCAGCACATCGCCAACTGGCTGCAGCACGGCATCGTGACCGAAGCGATGGTGCGCGACAGCTTCGCCCGCATGGCCAAGGTGGTCGATGGCCAGAACGCAGGCGACGCGGCTTACAAGAGCCTAGTGGCCAACCCGCAGGGTGCCGCCTTCCAGGCCGCACTGGACCTGGTGTTCAAGGGCAAGGAGCAGCCCTCGGGTTACACCGAGCCATTGCTGCACGCCTGGCGCCTGAAGGTCAAGGCCGGCGCATGAACGCAGGCCTCCGCCTTGCGCGGCACAGCGCATGGTTTGCCCTAGGGTAAACACCAGGAGCAGCCCAATGGGCTGCTTTTTTTTATAGCACCCCCGCTAATCCGGTTCAAAGCCTGCCCCATTTGGGCAGGCTTTTTTACTTATTCGTAAAAACAAAGCTCAAAAGTAAAGCGCCTTACCAATTTGCAGATCTTTGTAAAGAAATTGCTTACGCATCTATTCGGTTTATAGGCTCATATGTAATTCACTTGTTACTCGCATATTTATTTTCTATAGGCACTTTCAAAAAATCAAAGTCAATTGCTACCAGATATTTCTTATGTCATGAAATATTCATGAATCACTCGGTTTCAACTCGTCATTTCGCGGCACCGGTCTGCAGTTAAAAACACGCCTTAGCAAGTTTTCGTCTATCGGCAAGGAGCTATTGACTATGGGCCATCAATCCATTACATGCGCCAAGCAGGCATGCATCCAGGTACTGGCACAACAGCGGCATCTGCTGCTGTGGGCAGGCCTGGGGCTGAGCGCCTCGGTATTCGCCCAAAACAACCAGCAGGTGGTGGTCAATGGCGGCATCGTCAATATCTCCGGCCCGGCGGCCCAGGCGGTGATGAATATCTCATCGAACAAGAACATCCGCCAGATTCGCGGCAACAACCAGGTGACCTCGGTCAATGGCGTGGTCGCGAACATGGCCAGTTTCGGTGCCTATAGCGAATTGAATATTGCGTCGCGCAATGGCGGAGTCGGCAGCGGCAGCCAGGTGGTGTCCGTAGGCGGACCGGTGGTCAACCAGGCCACCGGCACCGGCATGCGCAGCGTAGTGAACATTGGTGGACGGTAGCAGGGCGCCCTGCGGCCGCACGCCAATGAACGGTTCGGTTTCTCCGACATGGGGAGCTGACTGCAGAGGTGCATACACAGGAAGTGCACCATATTCTTTCAGTAACGAGGAGATTTTTATGAAGAAGTTTTTCGCAATTCTGGTGTCGGTTTCGGCTATCGCCATGTCTGCCCAGGCAGAAGTGAAAATCAAGGGCAACAACGACCAGAAGGTCACTGTAAAGAACGGCGCTGTCGCCAATATGGCCATCGGCGCAGGTGCTACCGCTACGCAAAACCTGGCCTCCAACAAGGGCAACGTCAATATTGGCGGCAATAACAAGCAGGAAGTCTCGGTCACCAATGGTGCCGTGGCCAATATGGCGATCGGCGCGATGACCAAGGCCGAGCAAAACCTCGCCTCCAACGACGGCAAGTAATCCCCATCCCTTCATCCCGCTGGCCGCCGAATGCGTCTGGAGACCATTTGCTGGCCGGCCCCTATAAAAAAGATCTTCTGCAGAGCATTCGTCAGCGCCAAGGGATGCGGCCGCATCCCTTCGCCTGCGATCGTTGTGCAGAGGGTCCCTCAAGGAGACTGCGCATGAAAGCCAGCTATGCCGGGGTATGGGTTCTCGCCCTGTTGTGCGCCGCCGCACAGGCCCAGCAAAAGCCACCCGCAGGCCGCACCGGGCTCGATCCAGCCTCACGCAACAAGGTGAGCAATGCCATGGCCCGCAACTACCTGACGGAGCAGGACTCCAGATCCGCCATCGAGCGTGAAATGGTCACCGGCCCCTCGGGCAAGAACTGCAATACCAATGTGGGTGCCGCCCCCCAGATCAACGAAGGCACGGCCGGTATCGGTAACCGCTATGGGGCAGGCAATGCCGACCAGGTCACCGTGGTACGTGGCTCAGTCATCAATATCTGCAAATAAACACGATGGCTTCTGCGCCAGAGCCAGAAAACTCTGTGCAGCCACCCCGGGACGAGGGAGCCCGGCAGCACGCTGAGCCCAGCGGCAGCCCCACCATCGCCATAACGAATAACCACCATGCATCTTTCATCGATTCGCCGCCTGGCGCTTGCGCCCTGCGTGCTGGCCTTGTCTGCCTGCAGCATCCAGCCCACCTTGTCCGACCGCAAGGACATCATTGAAAAGGGCATCACCGAGCAGTCACCGCTGGTCACGCCCACCAAATCCGCATCGGCGATGCGCGAAGGCCTGGCCTGCATGGACCGCATGCTGGCGGCCGAGCAGGTGCCCTCGACGCTGGTCGCGGTCAAGAGCATCCCCGATCCCTCGGGGCTGTTTTCCACCGGCACCAAGGAGATGGTAATCACGGCGCTCTCGCGCATGTCACGCACCAGCCAGGCCTTCCGCGTGGTCGACTATGAAGTCGATGCGCTCAAGCAGGACACCGTGCAGACGATGACCAGCCTGCTGCTCAACAACGGCCAGATCGAGCTGCGCAAGCCACAGATCTATGTCTCGGGCGCCATCAGCTTTGGCGACAAGACGGTGGTCTCCAAGCGCAGCAGCCTGGGCGTCTCCACCGCCAATACCGACACCGGCTACAGCTGGGACTTGCTGGGTACGGTGGTGGGGCTCGATCTGCATCTGGGCGACATGAACTCCCGCACGCTCTACCCCGGCCTGGATTCAGCCAACGAGCTGGTCGTCGCCACCGGCGGCCGCTCGGTCGAGATCGGCGGGCGCGCCACCGGCCTGCCCAAGCACATCTACCGCCTGGGCGTGCAGTACGAAGTGGCTGCCGACGTGAACCAGGGCGCGGGCGCGGCCGTGCGCCTGCTGGTCGACCTGGCCACCATCGAGCTGGTGGGCAAATGGGCCAAGGTGCCGTACTGGGAATGCATCGACTACGAGCAAAACCACCCCGAATTCAAACGCCAGATGCGCACCTGGTTTGACGAGCAAGGCGCGGCCGACCGCATCACCTTGGCCCAGCGCGTGCTGCAGGCCGAAGGCGCCTGGAGCGGCCCCATCGATGGGAACGACTCCACCGCGCTGCGCAATGCGCTGGCGCTCTACCAGGCATCGCTGGACCTGACCCCGGTTGGCGTCGTCAACTTTGAGACCTATATGGGGCTGCTGCGCCTGTATGCCGGCATGTCGGCCGATGACAAGATCGCCTCCAGCTACTCGCCGCAAAGCAACGAACTGAAGCCGCGCCCGCACGGCCTGCCGGACAACGAGCCGACCACCGACGCGTTGGCGCTGTCCCTGCTCGGCCACAAGGAGCTGGCCTCGCAGCTGCCCATCGGCACCTCGGTGGTGCTGCGTGTGGCGCCGGCCCGCACCGGCTTTCTCTACTGCTACTACCAGGATGCCGCCCAGGTGGTCACCCAGGTCTATCCCAACCCGCAGCAGCAGGCGGTGGTGGCCCAGGGTCGCATCGGCCTGATGGTGCCCGATGTGTCGCAGGCCAATTCCTTCCTGATCGAGACCGCCCGCCCTGGCGTGGAGCAGGTGTACTGCGCCCAGACCACCAAGCCGCTGACCGGCCGCGTGCCGGTGGCCCTCACCCAGGCCCAGCTGGCACCGATTGAGGGCCTGACCAGCATCGAGGCCGTGCAGCAGCAGATTGCCGCGCAGACCGGCGTCATCGCCCAGTCGCAGCTGCGCTGGGAAGTGGAGGGCCCTGTGGCCACCCCCCCTGCCCAGCCTGCCCCTGCCGCCGCCCCCGCACGCCGCGGCAAAACGCGATGAGGCGCCTCGCACCTACCCGCCGCCGGGCGGGCCTTTTGGCGCTGACCGGCGGGCTGCTGCTGCAAGCCTGCGCCAGCTGGGCCGCCATCGTGCTGCCATCGGCAGGCGGCGGCGATGCCGGCGCGGCCGCCAGCAGCCCGGCCCCTGCAGCGCCCGCCGCGCCGGGCTCATCGATCCGCATGCCAGCCCAGCGCAGCGATGCCAGCCTGCAGGCGCTGCGCCGACAGGCACAGGAAGGCGAAGTCAGCGCCCAGTTCGAGCTGGGCATGTACTACTACCAGAACGCCGGCCTGCCGCAAGCGGGCGCCCAGGCCCGCCAGTGGCTGGGCCAGGCCGCCGCACAAGGCGATGCCCGGGCCATGGCGGCGCTGGGCTACATGCTGGGCACGGGCACCGGCGGTGTGCGGGATGTGCCCACCGGCCGCCAGTGGTTGCAGCGCGCAGCCGATGCGCGCCTGGCCAAGGCCACCTACCTGCTGTCCCTGGTCGAGCGCAAAGTGACTGGCCCCAAGGCCATGCAGCAGTCGCGCTTGCTGCTGGAGCAGGCCGCGCGCGATGGCGATGCGATGGCGCTCAATGACCTGGCCGTCGAGCGCGAGCTCGAAGGACGCATGAACGAGGCCAAGGAGCTGTACGCCCAGGCCCAGGCCGGCGGCAGCCAGACGGCGGCCCAAAACCTCGGCCGCATCGCCAGCTACCAGCGCGCCAGCACCGCCGAGCAGCTGGGCCGCCTGCGCGCGCGTGCCGACGAGGGCAATGCCAATGCGCTGCTGGAGCTGGCCTACCGCTACCATCTGGGGCGCGGCGTGCAGCGCAATTTCGCCACCGCCATCCAGTACTACCGGCGCGCCGCCGATGCCGGCTCGCCCAAGGCGCGCGAGTTTCTGGCGCTGATCTTCAGCCGCAGCAACGACAAGCAACCGGTCATTGACGAAGCCTGGATGCAGGAGCTGGCCGCGCGCATCAATGCCGTGGCCTTGCAGGTCGAAGAAAAACACCCCAGCGCGCCGCCCGATCGCCCCCAACGCGTGGCCGACCCGCTCTCGCAGCTGAGCCAGCAGCCCTTTGCCTGGCCAGAGCCGCCCGCCGCCGATGGCGATGCGGCGGCAGATACCAACACCCCACCGCTCTCGCAGGAGCAGGTGATGCCGACCGAGGGGCTCCCCTCTGCCGCGCATGCCCCAGGCATGCAGCCCTCCAACCTGAGTCACAACGCGCCGCTCACCGAGTAGCGCAAGAAAGGACAAGCATGCAACAACCCAAAATCAAGCAGGCCCTGGCCGTGCTGACCCTGAGCCTGGCCGCTGGCGGCGTCTGGGCGCAAGGCGCCGTCATCTCGGCCCCCGGCGTCGATGTGCGCGGCGGCAGCCAAGGCGCCTCGGTCACCGTCAACGGTGCCGTCGTCAATGCGGCTTCGGGCCGTGGCGCCGTGGCCGAGACCAATATCCCCGGCCGCAGCAGCACCGTGCACGGTGGGGCCGGTGGCGCAGCCGTCGTCGTCGAAGGCCAGGGCAAAACGTCGGCCACCGTGCGCAGCCAAAAGCGCAGCGGCGGCGGCAACCAGGCCCATGTGAACGCCAATATGTCCGGCTCCAACCTGCCCCAGGCCAACTTTGCCGGCCACAGCTTCACGAATGTAGACCTGTCCAACTCCAACCTGCAGGGCGCCAACTTCCAGGGCGCCGAGCTGGTCAATGTGAGCCTGGACAACTCCAACCTGGCCGGCGCCAACCTGACGGGCGCCACCTTGGTCAACGTGTCGATGGAAGGCGCATTGACCACCGGCGCGATCTGGACCAACGGCCAGCGCCGCTGAGCGAGGACACGGCAACCCTTCAGGTCGACAGGCCGCAGGCCAGCCACTACGATGCGCGAATGATGCAAATACCATCCATTCGCAATGGTGGCTGGCTGTCCGGCCTGCTGGGTCTGGCGCTGCTGGGCGGTTGCACAAGCCAACCGCCCCAAGCCGCAGCCTCCGCCAACGCCGAATTCAACCTGGCAGCCTTGGCGCGCTCCAAAGCGCCCGATGTGCTGCTGCTGGGCGAGCAGCATGATGCGCCCGAGCACCAGCAGTGGCAGCAGACCACGGTGGCCCAGTGGGCCGCGCGACAGCAATTGGCCGCCGTGGTGCTGGAGATGGCCGACGCCGGTCACAGCACCCAGGGCCTGGCCCCCAGCGCCAGCGAAGCCCAGGTGCAGCAGGCGCTGGCCTGGAATGACAAGAGCTGGCCTTGGCGCCACTACGGCCCGGCGGTGATGACGGCGGTGCAGGCGGGGGTGCCCGTGCTGGGCGGCAACCTGCCGCGAGCGCAGATGCGCGATGTGATGCAGCAAACTCGCTGGGACAGCCACCTGCCCGCTGCTGCATGGCAGCGCCAGCTCGACGCCATTGCCGACGGCCACTGCGGCCTGCTGCCCGAGGGCCAGCTGGCCCCGATGGCGCGCATCCAGCTGGCCAAGGACGACAGCATGGCCCAGACCGCTAGCTCCCAGCTGCAGCCCGGCAAGACGGTGCTGCTGATCGCCGGGCGCGGCCATGTGCTGCGCAGCATCGGCATTCCGACCTGGCTGCCTGCGGGCACCCGCTCGGTGGTGGCCATTGGCCAGGCGGGCAGCCAGGCCCAGGCCGATGCGGCCGACCGCGACTGGGTACACAGCACCCCGGCGCTGCCGGCCCAGGACCACTGCGCCGCGCTGCGCGAGAAGTGGAAGAAGTAGAGGCCAAGCCTCTGCGTGCTCAGGTCACCGGGGCGGGGTTGAACAGCACCAGCGCATTGTGCAGCTGCCACTCCTCGGCCCAGGTCTTCTTGCGGCCGCTGGCCACCTCCAGCATCAGGCGGAACATCTCCCAGCCCATCTCCTCGATGCTCGCCTCGCCATCGGCAATGCGCCCGGCGTTCACATCCATCAGGTCATGCCAGCGGCGCGCCAGATCGCTGCGCGTGGCCACCTTGATCACCGGCACCTGCGCCAGGCCATAGGGTGTGCCGCGCCCGGTGGTGAACACATGCAGGTTCATGCCGGCGGCCAGCTGCAAGGTGCCGCAGATGAAGTCGCTCGCGGGCGTCGCCGCATAGACCAGGCCGCGCTCGATGCCGCGATCTGCGAGTCTCTGGCCGGGCGAGAGCACGCCGGTGATGGGCGCTGTGCCGCTCTTGATGATCGAGCCCATCGCCTTTTCCACGATGTTGGACAGGCCGCCCTTCTTGTTGCCCGGCGTGGTGTTGGCGCTGCGGTCCACCTTGCCCTTGTCCAGGTAGGCGTCGTACCAGGCCATCTCGTCGATCATCGCCTGCGCCACCTCAGGGGTTGAGGCGCGTGAGGTGAGCTGGTCAATGCCATCGCGCACCTCGGTCACTTCGCTGAACATCACGGTCGCCCCTGCGCGCACCAGCAAATCGGTGCAAAAGCCGACGGCCGGGTTGGCGGTGACGCCGCTAAAGGCATCGCTGCCGCCGCACTGCACGCCCACGACCAAGGCACTGGCCGGCACGGTCTCGCGCCGGCGCTGGTTCAGCCGTGCCAGGTGCGCCTCGGCGCGGGTCATGATGGACTGCACCATCGACATGAAGCCCACATGCGCCTCGTCCTGCAGGCAGACCACATCCAACGCGGGCGCGCGCTCATCGGCGATCGGGAAGGAGCCCGGCGGCAGCAGGCGCTCGGGCTGCAGCTTTTCGCAGCCCAGGCTCACGACCATCACCTCGCCGCCAAAGTTCGGGTTGTGGCTGATGTTGCGCAAGGTGCGCTGCGGGATCTCGGCACCCACCGCATCAATGGCCACGCCGCAGCCATAGCTGTGCTCGAGCCCGACGACATCGTCGACCTGCGGGTAGCGCGGCAGCAGCTCGGCCTTGATGCGGCGCACCGCAAAATCGAGCACGCCCGCCACGCACTGCACCGTGGTGGTGATGGCCAGGATATTGCGGGTGCCCACCGTGCCATCGGCATTGCGGTAGCCCTCAAAGGTATAGCCCTCCAGCGGTGGCAGATCGGGGGCCGGCACCGTGGCAATGGGCAGGCCTTCGAGCGAGCGGGCCTCGGGCATCTGCAGCAGGCGCTCATGCACCCAGCTTCCCGCGGCAATGGCCTGGCGCGCATAGCCGATGACCACGTTGTAGCGGCGCACGGCCTCGCCCTGCGCAATGTCCACCAAGGCCACCTTGTGCGCCTGCGGCACCTGCTCGACCAGCCGCAGGCCCGAGGGCAGCACCGTGCCGGCCGGCAGCCCGCCGTCATTGGCGATGATCGCGACGTTGTCCGCCGCATGCATGGAAATCGAAAGTGGGGTCGTTCTGGCTTGTGTCATGGCAAATACTCTCTACGGCGGTGCTCCGGCAGCGTAGCGCATGCGCGCTGCCGGCCCGCCTGGCACCTGTCGCTTTGCGCGACAGGGCCGCACGCAAACGCTCAATCGGCCTTGATGCCGGCGGCCTGGATCACCTGCGCCCATTTGGCCACCTCGGCCTTCTGAAACTCGGCCAGCTCGGCCGGCGTCATCGTCGAGGGCTGCATGCCAAAGGCCTTCAAACGCGTCTGCACTTCCGGCGTGGCGACGATCTTCATGATCTCGGCATGCAGGCGGTCCACCACGGGCTTGGGTGTGCCAGCGGGTGCAAACACCGCTTGCCAGGAGCCCATGTCAAAGCCCTTTTCACCAGCCTCGGCAATGGTCGGCACATCGGGCAGCGATTCCAGACGCTTAGAGCTGGTCACCGCGATCGGGCGCAGCTTGCCGGCCTGGATGTGCGGGCCCACGACCAGGGCCGTGTCAAACATCATGTCCACCTGGCCGCCGATGACATCCTGCACCGCCGGGCCGCTGCCCTTGTAGGGCACATGGGTGAACTTGACGCCCGTCTGGTAGGCCAGCAGCTCCAGCGCCATGTGGTTGGAGGTGCCGCTACCGGGCGAAGCCGAGGTCAGCCCGCCGCTGGAGGCCTTGGCCTTGCTGCCAGCCATCACATCGGCCAGGGTCTTGTAGGGGCTGGAGGCGGGCACCACCAGCACCAGCGGGCCCGAGCCCAGCATCGCGACCGGCGTGAAGGATTTGACCGGGTCGTAGTCGAGCTTGGAATACAGGCTGATATTGATCGCATGCGAGCTGATGGTGCCGCCCAGGATGGTGTAGCCATCGGGCGCGGCGCGCGCGGCCAGTGCCGAGCCCACGCTGCCGCCGGCCCCGCCCTTGTTCTCGATGATCATCGGCGTGCCCAGCGCCTTGCCCAGCGGCTGGGCGATCACGCGTGCCAGGGTGTCGGTATTGCCGCCGGGGGGAAACGGCACCAGGTAGGTGATGGATTTGCCCGTGGGCCAGCTGCTTTGGGCCAGCGCGGAGGTGCTGGCCAGGCCGGCGCCCAGCATCAAGGCGCTGGCCGCGAGGGAGCTTTGGATCAGGGTTCTGCGTTGCATGGATGTCTCCTTGGTTTGTAATCGTCAAAAGGCTGGTTCAATGAACTCGGTGGGGCTCAGAAACGCGGCTGCTTGCCGTCGAAGCTCGGGTCGTACTTGCGCATCTGGCCCAGGTCATCGCGGTTGCGGATGCCGCAGTGCAGGTAGTTGTCATGCAGGCGCGCCAGCGCATTGCGGTCCAGGCGCACGCCCAGACCCGGCGTGCTGGGCACGCGCAGGCTGCCCGCTTCAAACTGCAGGCGCCCGCCTTCGATGACCTCCTCGTCCTGCCAGGGGTAGTGCGTGTCACAGGCATAGGTGAGCAGCGGCACGCTGGCACACAGATGCGTCATTGCCACCAGGCTGATGCCCAGGTGCGAGTTGCTGTGCATCGACAGGCCCAGGTCAAAGGTGCGGCACAGGCTGGACAGGCGCTGCGTGGCGCGCAGGCCGCCCCAGTAGTGGTGGTCGCTCAGCACAATCTTCACCGGGCAGCCCATCTCGGCATTGCGCCGGAACTCGGCAAAATCGGTCACCACCATATTGGTGGCCAGCGGCACCTCACAGGCGCGGGCCACGGCCGCCATGCCGTCCAGCCCGGGGGCCGGGTCTTCGTAGTACTCCAGCACGCCGCGCAGCTTCTCGACAATGCGCAGGCTGGTCTCCACCGTCCAGTTGGCATTGGGATCGATGCGCAAAGGCAGGCCGGGAAAGGCCTCGGCCAGGGCCAGAATGCCGGCAGCCTCCTCATCGGGCGGCAAGGCCCCGGCCTTGAGCTTGATGCTCTGAAAGCCGTACTGGCCCATCATGCGCTGGGCCTGTGCCACCAGCTGCTGCGGTGTCAGCGCCTCGCCCCAGGCATCCGGGGCATAGGGCTGGCCGGCATGCTCGGCGTACTTGTAGAACAGGTAGGCCGAGAACGGCACACTGGGGCGCGCCGCGCCGCCCAGCAGATCCACGACGGGCGCATTCGCCATCTGGCCTTGCAGATCAAGCATGGCCACCTCGAACGCACTGACCACCTTGGCCACTGTTTTGGACACATGGGTGCCCGGCGCGAGCGACACCTGCTGGCCCAGAAACTCCGAGGCCGTTTGCACGGGCGGCGCCACCAGCGCGGCCACCCGCTGCTCCATCTCGTTGAGCGCCCAGGGCGACAGCCCCACCAGTGCCGGTGCCGCCTTGGCCAGTGCATCGAGCATCGGCTGGTCGCCATAGCTCTCATTGATGCCCACCAGGCCCGAGGCCGTCTCGATCTCGATGATGGAGCGCAGCGCCCAGGGCTCGTGGATGCCGGCAGCGTTGAGCAGCGGCGGATCGCGGAAGGCAATCGGCGTGATGCGGATATGGCGAATGGCGTGTGAGGTACTCATCGTGAAAACGCAGAAGAAAGCAGAAGGGGTGAAGGGTTGGGAGGCGGTGAATGCTTAGCGCACGGTCATGAAGATCTGCGGCAGCCAGGTGGTGAAGGCCGGCACAAAGGTCACCAGGCCCAGCGCAAAGATCAGCGCGCCATAGAACGGCCAGATGGTGCGCATGACGGTACCCACCGACACACCACCAATGGCGCAGCCGACAAACTGGGTCGTGCCTACCGGCGGGGTGTTCAGCCCCAGCGCGCAGTTGATCAGCAGCACAATGCCGAACTGCACCGAGCTCATGCCGTAGTGCTGGGCAATCGGCAAGAAGATGGGCGTGCACAGCAAGATGGTGGCGGCCATGTCGAGGAAGGTGCCGAGCAGAAACAGGATGATGTTGATCAGCAGGAACACCATCCAGGGCGTGGTGGTGACCTGGGCCAGCATCTGCCCGGTGAGCTCGGCCACGCCGTAGAGGCTGATCAGGTAGCCAAAGGTGCTGGAGATGCCGATCAGCAGCAAGATGATGCCGGTGTTGCGCACGGCCTTGGAGGCGGCCTTGACAAAGTGCGACCAGCTGAGCGACCGGTAGACAAACACCGTCAGCGCCAGCGCATAGAGCACGGCGACCACGGCCGACTCGGTCGCGGTGAACACGCCCGACAGAATCCCGCCCAGAATCAGCACCACGACAAACAGACCCGGCAGCGCCGCGGCCAAGCTGCGGCCCACGACCTGCCAGCCGGGGAAGGTGCCGGCCGGGTAACCACGGCGGCGTGCCACCCAGTAGGCCGCGCCCAGGTTGCTCAGGGTCAGGATCAGCGCCGGGATGATGGCCGCCAGAATCAGCGCCGCAATCGAGACCTTGCCGCTGGCCGCCAGCGCATAGATGATGATGTTGTGGCTGGTGGGCATCAGTGCGCCCACCAGGGCCGCATGCGTGGTCACGTTGACCGCGTAATCGGCGTGGTAGCCCTCTTTCTTCATCATCGGGATCATCACCGCACCCATGGCCGAGACATCAGCCACCGGCGAGCCCGAGACGCCGCCAAACAAGGTGCAGGCCACTACGTTGGACATGCCCAGGCCGCCGCGCACATGGCCGATGAGCGCCCGCGCAAAGTTCACGATGCGGTCGGCAATGCCGCCGTGCAGCATCAGCTCGCCGGCAAAGATGAAGAACGGAATCGCCAGGAAGGAGAATACCCCCATGCCGGCAGTCATCTGCTGAAAGCCCACCTCCAGCGGCAGCCCCTCATAGGCCAGCGTGGCCAGCGCAGACAGACCAATGGAGAAGGCCACCGGCACGCCCAGCAGCAGCAGGACGGCAAAGCTCAGGCTCAGAATCAGCAAGGCTGTGGTCATCGCCGCGCTCCTAGTTGGGCTGCACTTCGCGGCCTTGCGCGAGTGCGATCAGGTGTTCGATGGAAAACAGCACAATCAGGCTGCCGGCAAGGATGGCGGGCACGTATTTCCAGCCTTCGGACACGCCCAGGGTCGGCAGGCGGTAGTCCCAGACCGATTCGGCCAGCGACGCGCAGCCATAGGCCATGGCCGCGCCAAACACCAGGATCAGCGCATGGATCAGAAACTCCATCTTGGTGCGTAGCCAGTCCGGCGCCAGCACCAGGAGCGACTCCAGCCCGATATGGCCGCTGTCGCGCACGCCCACGGCGACGCCGAACATGGTCACATAGAGCACCAGCAACAGCGACAGGCTCTCGGCCCAGGTGGGCGTGTTGTTGAGCACATAGCGGCCAAACACCTGCCAGCTCACGGCAGCAATCAGCAGCATCAGGCCGGCAATTCCCAGCCACATGCACAAGCGCGACAAGGCGCTGCAAATCTTGGTAAACATCGTGGTGCCCGTGCAGGCCCGGGGCGTACAGCCTCCGGGCAAAGAGTTGCAAGGAGCCAGCACCCGGCGGGCACTGGCATTGGCGTGGGATCAGCGGCGGATCAAGGTGTTTCCTGCGCGCGCTTGACCAGGTCTTTCAACTTGGCATCGGTGATGAACTTGTCATACACCGGCCGCATCGCCGCCTGGAACGGGGCCTTGTCCACCTCGATGATCTCGGCGCCGCCCGCCTTCACGACCTCGAGCGACTTGGCCTCACGCTCGGCCCACTGCTTGCGCATATAGGGCACCGACTCCTTGGCGGCCTGGCGTACCCAGCGCTGCTCCTCGGGCGAGAGCTTGTCAAAGGTGCGTTTGGAGAACAGCAAAATCTCCGGCGCCATCGAGTGCTCGGTCTTGCTGAAGTACTTGGCGACTTCGAACGAGCGCGAGCTCTCAAACGTGGGGTAGTTGTTTTCGGCCGCATCGATGAGGCCGGTCTTCAGCCCGGTGTAGACCTCGCCCATCGGCATTGGCGTCGCATTGGCGCCCATCGCTTCGAGCATGCTCACCCACAGGTCGGACTGCTGCACGCGCACCTTCATGCCCTTCATGTCGGCCAGGCTCTTGACCGGCCGCTTGGCGGTGAACATGGAGCGCGCACCACTGTCGTAAAAGCCCAGGCCGATGAAGCCCTGTTTTTCGCAGGCTTTGAGGATCTCTTCGCCCACGGGGCCATCGAGCACCTTGTGCATGTGCTCCACTGAGCGGAACAAGAAGGGCATCGTGGGCACCACGGTCTCGTTGCAGACATTGTTCATCGCGCCTACGTTGACCCGCACCATCGCCAGCGCGCCGATCTTGGCCTGCTCGATGGTTTCCTTCTCGCCCCCCAGTGCCCCGTTGGGGTAGACGCGGATGCTGTGCTTGCCGCCGGACAGCGCCTTGAGGCGCTCGCCCATGAACTTCACCGCCTGCACGGTCGGGTAGTCGTCCGGGTGGATATCTGATGAACGAAATTCGGTGGCCTGCGCGCTGAGCGCCAGCAGACCGGCAGCCAGCGCTGCACTGAGAGTGGAAAGTCGCATTTGTCTACCTCGTTATCTCTATGGTTGGGGGAACATGCCCGAATGGTTTCCGGGTCTCTGGGTCACACACACCTCGCCTGTTTACAGGGGCCGAAATTCCGTCTCCTCCATTCCTGAAACGCCTGGGCGCAGCGCAAACATGCCACCGGCCAGCGGTTGGTCCGACAGATCGATACCGTCCTGCCGTATCGATGTGACATAGAGCACATCCAGGCCCGGGCCGCCAAAGGCGCACATCGCCGGCTTCTTGACCGGCAGCGCCAACGAGCGGTCCAGCCGGCCATCGGGCCGGAAGCGGTGCACCAGGCCCGCGTCGTTGCCGCAGATCCAGTAGCAGCCTTCGGCATCGATGGCCGCGCCATCGGGCCGGCCCGGCAGGCTCGTCATATCGACAAACAGGCGGCGGTTGTGGGGTGTGCCGGTGTCCGCGTCGTAGTCAAAGGCCCAGATCTGCTGGCTGCTGGGGTGCGAATCCGACAGGTACATGGTTCGCCCATCGGGGCTGAAGGCCAGGCCGTTGGGCGTGACCAGCGGGCCCAGCTGCAGATCCTGCGCGCGGCCTGCCGCCATGTCCTCTGCCCCAAAGCGGTAGAGCTTGCCCACCGGCTGCGCGGCGGCCATGTCCATCAGCATGCTGCCCGCCACAAAGCGGCCCTGGCGGTCGCAGCGCCCATCGTTAAAGCGCATGCCTGGCATGGCGTGGACGACGGCAGCCAGTTGTTGGGTGTGAGCCTCACCATCGCCCAGCGTCACCTGGTAAATGCCGTCTTCCAAGCCGGCAATCCAGCTGCGCGGCTCGCCCTGCCAGGCGGCGATGCAGGCCAGCATCTGCGGCAGCTGCCACTGCGTGGCGGCGCCCTGCCCCGGCTGCCAGCGCTGCAGCAGGCCGCGCGGTATGTCGGCCCAGTACAGCGCAGCTTCCTGCGCACGCCACACAGGGCTTTCGCCGGTGGCATTGCGGGCGTCGAGCACCAGCTCGGCGGCTGTCATGCAGACGGCTCCGGCGCATCGCCAAAGGGGCCTTGGGCGGTGAAGGCCCCGCCCTGGTAGACGGCGACCGGGTCGTTGGCCGCAGGGGCGGGTTGTGCCTCCACCTGGGCGCGCCAGGGCTCGGAGCTGTCCTTGGGCACAAAGCCCAGGTGGGCAGCGGCATGGTTGTCCCACCACAGGTCGCGGTTGGCCGATGCGCCGTAGACGACGGTATGGCCAACGTTAGGGGTGAACAGGCTTTTCTCGACCAGCTGCACCAGGTCGTCATAGCTCAGCCAGCTGTGCATCATGCGCCGGTCCTTGGGCGCGGGAAAGGACGAACCAATGCGTATGCTCACCGTCTCGATGCCGTAGCGGTCAAAGTAGAAACTCGCCATGTCCTCGCCAAAGGATTTGGACAGGCCGTAGTAGCCATCGGGGCGGCGGCGCGCATGGGCGTCGATCTTCTCGCTTTGCTGGTAAAAGCCGATCACATGGTTGGAGCTGGCAAACACAATGCGCTTCACGCCGTGGCGGCGCGCGGCCTCGTAGAGGTGGAAGATGCCTTTGATATTGGCCTCCAGCACCTCTTCAAAAGGCCGCTCCACCGACACACCGCCCAGGTGCACGATGGCGTCGCAGCCGGCCACCATCGCGTCGACGGCCTGCTTGTCGGCCAGGTCGCAGGGGACGACTTCTTCTTGCGCATCCCGCGGCGCGCCCATGCCGGCGATGTCGGACACGCGCAGCACAGGGGCCAGGCCGCGCAGGCGCTGGCGCAGCACCTGGCCCAGGCCGCCGGCAGCACCAGTCAACAGCAAGCGTTGCAGCGGGGTTGTTTGTGCCTGCATGGCCTGCTCCTTTCCATAAAAAAAGGCGCTTATGAAAAGCGCCTGGGGTGGTCAGCCTTGAGCCAGGCCGTCGATGGCAGAACGCATGTTCTTCAGGGCCTTCACCACCAGCGCAGGGTCGGTGGCGAACGACAGGCGGATATAAGGCGACATGCCAAAGGCCGCGCCCGGCACGGTGGCCACATTGGCCGCCTTGAGCAGAAAGCTCGAGACGGCAGCATCGCTGTCCAGCACCTGGCCTTCGGCCGTGCGGCGGCCGATCAGGCTTTGGCAACCGAGGAACAGGTAGAAGGCGCCATCGGGCACCGACGACAGGGTCAGCTCAGGCACGATGGCCAGCTCGCGGCGAATGGTCTCGAGCCGGTCCACAAAGGTCTGGCGCGCCTGGCGCACGCAGTCCTGGTCGCCCAGCAAAGCCGCTTGCGCAGCGGCCTGCGCCACCGATGTGGCACTGGTGCAGCTTTGCGATTCGAGCTTGTTCATGCCGCCGATCAGCTTCTCGGGGCCTGCCGCATAGCCAATGCGCCAGCCGGTCATCGCGTAGGACTTGGAGACGCCGTTGATGATCAGCATGCGGTCCTTCAGATAAGGACAGGCCTGGGCGAACGAGACAAAGGGCACACCGGTCAGGATGATGTGCTCGTAGATTTCATCGGACATGACCAGCACATCGGGGAAGTCCTTGAGCACCTCGCCCAGCGCCTGCAGCTCGGCGCGGCTGTAGACCGCGCCGGTGGGGTTGCCGGGACTGTTGATGATCAGCCAGCGGGTCTTGGCCGTGATGCTCTGGCGCAGCGCGTCGGGCGTGAGCTTGAAGCCCACCGCTTCTGCGCAAGGCACATAGACCGGCACGCCGCCATGCAAGGCCACGATGTCGCCATAGGACACCCAGCAAGGGGTGGGCACCACGACTTCGTCGCCGCTCTCCAAGGTCGCCATGAAGGCATTGAAGATCAGCTGCTTGGCGCCGACACCGGTGGTGATCTCGGCCACCGTGTAGTCGAGTTCGTTGTCCTGTTTGAACTTCTGCGCAATCGCCTTGCGCAGGCTCTCGGTGCCGGCCGGCACCGTGTACTTGGTGGCACCGGCCTTGGCCGCGGCCATCGCCGCATCAATGATGTGCTCGGGCGTATTGAAATCGGGCTCGCCAATGCTCAGGTCGATGACATCGATGCCTTCGGACTTCATCTTCTTGGCCAGCGAGGAAATCGCCATGCTCGGCGACGAAGGCAGGCCCTCGACTTTTTGACTTAGCTTCAACATAAATTCGCAATCGCTCGGTTTCTCTTAGATGCCCTTGTCATTGGGGTTGGCGTAGAGCGCCTTGGTCGAATCGCTGAGCGGGAAGTTGATGTTCACGTTGCGCGGAGGGATCGTGGTCATGAACCACTTTTGGTAGAGCGCTTCCATCTCGCCGGACTTGATCATCGCGTAGACGGTGTCATCGACCAGCTTCTTGAACGTCGGGTCATCCTTGCGCAGCATCACGCCATAGGGCTCGGTGCGCAGCGGCTCGTTGAGGATCACATACTGGTCGCGCTGGGGCGAGGTGGCGATAAAGCTGGCCAGTTGCACGTCATCGAGCACAAAGGCGTCGGCCTTGCCCGATTCGAACATCACAAAGGCTTCGGACGGGTCCTTGCCATAGACCTCGTTGAACTTCACGTTCTGGGCCTTTTTGTAGGCGCGCAGCAGCTGGATCGAGGTGGTGCCGGTCACGGTGGCCACATTGCGGTTTTGCAGATCGGCAATACCTTTGACTGGCGAGTCCTTGCGCACGGCCAGGGTCACATTGGCCGAGAAGTAGCTCGGCGAGAAGGAGACTTGCTCCTGGCGTGCAAGGGTGTTGGTCACCGGTGTGCAGTCCAGATCGACGGTGCCGTTCTGCACCAGCGGGATGCGGCTGGTGGGCGTGGTGATCAGGTACTTGATTTCCATCTTCTGCAAGCCCGCCGCCTTTTGCGCCGCCTCTGCTACCTTCAGGCAGATGTCATTGATCAAGCCGATAGGGTCCGCATTGCCATTGACCTTGTAGCTGAAGGGCACGGACATGTCGCGCGCACCGATGGTGATCGCGCCGTTCTGCTTGATCTTCTCCAGCGTGGAGGTCTGCGCTTGCGCCAGGGAAGCAGCCAGCAGAGTGACGGCACATACGGTGGTTTTGGAGAAAAGCTTGAGCATGATTGGAAAGTAGGTTACAACAAGGCATCAGTCATGTGTTGTCTGACGACAGGTGTGAATTATGATCACAGCTATGCTTAAAAGCCCCTCGGAATTACCCGCATCCTCGTCAATGGCATCAGGCCAGGATGCCACTTTGCACGGTTGCCACACCCCGCAAGGCAGCTGCTTGGCCCACCTTCAGCCGGATCACAGCCATGCTTAAAAGCCCCTTGGAACTCGCTACAACCCCATCGATGGCCATAGACTCCGCCGCCAGTCTGCGCGGCAGCCGTGCCGCCAAGGGCAGCCGCAGCCTGGCCAATCTGTTGTCGGAAGAATTTGAAAACAAGATCCGCCAGGGGCTGTTGCAAGAGGGCGACAAGCTGCCCACAGAAACCGAACTGGTGCGCAGCTATGACGTCAGCCGCACAGTGGTGCGCGAGGCGTTGTCCAAATTGCAGGCCTCGGGTTTGGTGGAGACCAAGCACGGCATCGGCACCTTTGTGCTGCCCGCGCGCAGCACGCCGGGCATGGTGCTCAGCGCCCACGAGCTGAGTGAATCGGTCGATGTGCTCGCGGTGCTGGAGCTGCGCATCAGCCTGGAGACCGAGGCGGCGGGACTGGCTGCGACCCGGCGCCAGGAGCCGCATCTGCGCGCGATGCGCACTGCGCTGCAGGCCTTTGAGCAGAACTTTGCACTGGGCCGCGAGACCGTGAGCCATGACCTGGACTTTCACCTGAGCATCGCCAAGGCCACCGGCAACCGCTATTTCCAGGAGATCCTGCAGCACTTTGGCTCGATGCTGATTCCGCGCAACCGGATTGCCTCGATCCACATCCCCACGCGCGACCCGGACTACCTCAAGCGCGTCAACCGCGAGCATGAAGAGATCTTCTCCGCGATCGAGCGCCAGGATGCGGACTCGGCCCGCGCTGCGATGCGCATCCACCTGACCAACTCGCGCGAACGCCTGCGCCTGGCACAGCGCCTGGCCCAGGAGCAGCAAGCAACCGGCGCACCAGGCAGCGAGCGCTAAGCCGCGCAGCAGCCCGGCACGGGGCTGCTGCCTTCACGCCCCGGGTCGCGCCACCGCTGCGCCCGCCACACCTATCCGTTGGCGCAGCGCCCGGCCCGCCCCAGCGCCAGCCCACGGCGGCGCCAGGCGGCATGACCGGCCCAGCCGCCCACCCACACAAGCGTTTCCCCTAGTCAACCAAAGCTTGGCGATCTGCGTTTTGAGTTGTATGATGTCTTATATCTAAAAAGGAGACAAAGACCTATGCATCGCCGTTCGCACCTGATCTATTCAGCGCTGGCCCTGGCCGCCGGTAGCTTGTTATCGACTCCGCTGTTGGCGGCCGATGCATGGCCCAGCAAGCCGATCCGGCTGATTGTTCCCTACCCGCCCGGCGGCAGTTCGGACATCATTGCGCGCTCGATCGGCCAGCTGATCTCGCAAGAGCTCAAGCAGACGGTAGTGATCGACAACAAGCCCGGAGCGAACGGCAACCTGGGCGCCGAGTTTGTCGCGCGCGCCCAGCCCGATGGCTACACCTGGCTGCTGTGCGACCTCGGAGCGCTCGCGATCTCCCCGTCCATCTACACCAAGCTGAGCTTTGACCCCAGCAAGGACCTGCGTGGCGCCGCCATGCTGGCCTACTCGCCGCACATGCTGGTGGTGCACCCGTCGGTGCAAGCCAACAACCTGCAGGAGCTGGTGGCCCTGTCCAAGAAGCAGGACCTGAACTTTGCCGTCACGGCCACCGGCAGCGCGCCGCATCTGGCCGGTGTCGAGCTGGCCCGGCTGACGGGCGCCAAATGGGTCTATGTGCCCTACAAGGGCGGCGTGCAATCGGTGCAGGACACGGTGGCTGGCCAGACCCAGGTGCTGATGAACGGCATGCTGGCCACCTACCCCCATGTGCAAAGCGGCAAGTTAAAGCTGCTGGGTATCTCCAAGAACACCCGCATGCCGCTGATCGCCGATGTGCCGACCCTGGCCGAGCAAGGCGCAGCCGGCTTTGCCTCGGGCACCTGGCAAGGCGTGGTACTGCCGGCCAAAACGCCAGAAGCGGTGATCCAGAAGGTGAACCAGGCGCTGCTGACTGCCATCCGCTCGCCCGAGGTGCGCTCGCGCCTGACCGGCCAGGGCGCCGAGGTGGTCACGATGACGCCGGCCGAGACTGACCAATTTTTCAAGGCCGAACGCCAGCGCTGGCGCACGGTCGTTCAAACCGCCAATCTGCAGCTCGATTGAGCCGCCCGGATTTGGCACTGTCGATTCCCTCTCTTTTCTTTGAAAGTTTGATATGAGCACCATGAGCCCCCAGGATGTGAAGAACGTGATGAGTTCCGGACTGCTGTCCTTCCCCATTACCGACTTTGATGCACAAGGCAACTTCAATGCCAAGGGCTATGCCGAGCGCCTGGAATGGCTGGCCCCGTTTGGCGCCAGCGCGCTGTTCGCCGCTGGCGGCACCGGTGAGTTCTTCTCGCTGACCGCCGAAGAGTACCCTGCGATCATCAAGACCGCCGTGGACACCTGCAAGGGCAAGGTGCCGATCATCGCCGGTGCAGGCGGCCCGACCCGCTTTGCGATCCAGTGCGCACAGGCTGCGGAAGCCGCTGGCGCCCACGGCATCCTGCTGATGCCCCACTACATGACCGAAGCCAGCCAAGAAGGCCTGGCCGCGCACGTCGAAGCCGTCTGCAAGAGCGTGAAGTTCGGCGTCATCATCTACAACCGTGGCGTGAGCCGTTTCACCCCCGAGACCGTTGCCAAGCTCTGCGAGCGCAACCCCAACCTGGTCGGCTTCAAGGACGGCGTGGGCGACATCGAAGCCATGTCGGCGATGTACCTGACGATGGGCGACCGCCTGGCCTACCTGGGTGGCCTGCCAACCGCCGAAGTCTATGCCGCCGCCTACAAGGCACTGGGCACGCCGGTGTACTCTTCTGCCGTGTTCAACTTCATCCCCAAGACCGCCATCCGCTTCTACGAAGCCGTGCGCACCGATGACCACGCCACCCAGCACCAGCTGCTCAAGGACTTCTTCATGCCCTACCTGAAGATCCGCAACCGCAGCGCTGGCTACGCCGTGTCCATCATCAAGGCCGGTGCCAAGCTGGTGGGCCACGATGCCGGTCCGGTGCGCGCGCCTTTGGCTGACCTCAAGCCCGAGGAAGTCGATATGCTGGCAGCATTGATCAAGAAGGTCGAAGCCTGATCGACCTCGCCTAACCAGCCCGGCTCCACAGCTGCACTAAGAACCTGTTCAAAGTCTCCTCGCGCCGCGACAGTGTCTTTGCGGGATGGGATGCTAGGGGGGCGCCCAGCCGCGCAATACCGCAGCAATAGCCCAGCTATTGCGAGGATTTGCAACGACGCAGACCGCCCCTGCCCGGGCGGCCCTAGCCGGGCGCCCGCAAAGCCACTGTCCCTACGGGTTGGAGTGAAATCGGGCGATTTCTGCGCGCTGGCCCTTGCTTGCACCCCGGTGCAAGCTGCGTTCCATCCCTTCGAACTCATCCCGATTGCACTCCAACGCGGCTGCGTAGTGACTTTGAACAGGTTCTAAGCCGCTGGGGCGCCGGGCTCCTTCCGTTTAAAGCCCTCTCCACACATGATTGCCACCCAACGCCCGCGCGTGCTGCAAATGGGCAAGATGCCGCTGCCCGCGCTTGATGCCGATCTGGCCCAGGAATTCGATACCACCGTGCTGAGCGCACAAGCGGACCCGCAGCAGTTCCTGGCTGCCCACGGTTCGGAGTTTGCCTACCTGGTCACCTCGGCCAGCATAGGCGCATCGGCCTCGGTGATCCAGGCCTTGCCGGCGCTGCGCGGAATCAGCAGCTTTGGCGTGGGCTTTGATGCGCTGGACCAGCAGTCCATCCTCGCCCAGTCCGCGCGCGTGGGCTACACCCCCTGCGTGCTGGACGACTGCGTGGCCGACATGGCCTTTGCACTGCTGCTGGACAGTGCCCGCCGCCTGGCAGCGGCTGACCGCTTTGTGCGCGCGGGCCTGTGGCCCACCGAGCGCTTTGGCGTCTACACCCGTGCCTCGGGCAAGCGCCTGGGCATTCTGGGCATGGGCCGCATTGGCCGCCAGGTGGCGCGCCGCGCCAGCGGTTTTGACATGGAGGTGGCCTACCACAACCGCCGCCCAGTCAGCGATTCGCCGCACCGCTACATGGAGTCGCTGCAGGAACTGGCCCAGTGGTGCGATTTTCTGGTCATCACTGCTGCCGGTGGCGACGACACCCGTCACCTGGTCGATGCCCAGGTGCTGGACGCCCTGGGCCCGCAGGGTTTTGTGATCAATGTGGCGCGCGGCAGCGTGGTCGATGAAGCGGCCCTGCTGGACGCGCTGCAACACCAGCGCATTGCCGGCGCGGGCCTCGATGTGTTCGAGGACGAACCACGCCCCCTGCCCGGCCTGCTGCAGCAGGACAACGTAGTGCTGGCACCGCATATCGCCAGCGGCACCCAGGAGACGCGCCGCGCGATGGCCGATCTGGTGCTGGCCAACCTGCGCAGCTTGATCGCCAATGGCCAGCCGCTGCAGGAAGTGCCCTGGTCCCAAGCTGCGGCACAGGCCCGTGCTGGTTGAGAACGTTTTTACGACGACCGAACCATCCACCCATTTTTTTGAGAACAGGCCCAACCGCCTGGCAAGCTTATGACGACACACAACAACCTGATCAACGGCAGCTGGACACCCGGCAAGACCACCTCGCCCAACACCAACCCCAGCGACCTGTCCGACGTGATCGGCCAGTATGCGCAGGGCGATGCCAGCGATGTGGATGCCGCAGTGGCAGCAGCCACGGCGGCCTTCCCGGCCTGGAGCGTCTCGGGCATCCAGGCGCGCCATGATGCGCTGGACAAGATCGGCAATGAAATCCTGGCGCGCAAGGAAGAGCTGGGCGACCTGCTGGCCCGCGAAGAAGGCAAGACCCGGCCCGAGGCGATTGGCGAAGTGGCCCGCGCCGGCCAGATCTTCAAGTTCTTTGCCGGTGAATGCCTGCGCCTGGCCGGTGAGAGCCTGCCGTCGGTGCGCCCCGGCATTGGCGTGGAAATCACGCGCGAGCCCGTCGGTGTCGTCGGCCTGATCACCCCCTGGAACTTCCCCATCGCCATTCCGGCCTGGAAGATCGCACCGGCGCTGGCCTTTGGCAACTGCGTGGTGATCAAGCCCGCCGATCTGGTGCCCGGCAGCGCCTGGGCACTGGCCGACATCATCCACCGCAGCGGCATCCCCGCCGGTGTCTTCAACCTGGTGATGGGCCGGGGCCGCATCATTGGCGATGCGCTGGTGCAGCACCCCGATGTGGCCGCGATCAGCTTTACCGGCTCGGTCGGTGTGGGCCGGGGCATTGCCGAGGCCTGCGTGAAATCGGGCAAGAAGGTGCAGCTGGAGATGGGTGGCAAGAACCCGCAGGTGGTGCTCGACGATGCCGACCTGGCCCAGGCGGTGGAGCTGTCGGCCCAGAGCTGCTTTTACTCGACCGGCCAGCGCTGCACCGCATCGAGCCGCCTGATCGTCACCGACAAGATCTACCCGGCCTTCGTGCAGGCGCTGCAAGAGCGCATGGCCAAGATCAAGGTCGGCGATGCGCGCGCCGCCGGCACCGATATCGGCCCCGTGGTGAGCCAGGCCCAGCTGGAGCAGGACCTGAGCTATGTGGAAATCGCCCAGGCTGAAGGCGCCGTGCTGGCCACGGGCGGCAGCCGCATTGCCTGCCACACCGGCAGTGGCAAGGAAGGTTTTTTCATGCAACCGGCCCTGCTGGTGGACAGCACACCCCAGATGCGCATCAACCGCGAAGAGGTGTTTGGCCCCGTCGCCAGCGTGATCCGCGTGCGGGACTACGAAGAGGCGCTGGCCGTCGCCAATGACACCGCCTTTGGCCTGTCTGCCGGTATTGCCACTACCAGCCTGAAGTACGCCAGCCACTTCAAGCGCCATGCCCAGGCCGGCATGGTGATGGTCAACCTGCCCACCGCAGGCGTGGACTACCATGTGCCGTTTGGTGGCCGCAAGGGATCGAGCTACGGCCCGCGCGAGCAAGGCCGCTATGCGCAGGAGTTCTACACCACGGTGAAGACCGCCTATACGCTGGCTTGAACGCTGCGCCAGCACCAGGCGCTTTGCGGGCATCCGGTGGCCCTCCACCCGATGCCCGCGCAGTACCTGGTCGCTCTCAGGTAATACGCTTGGCGGAAAATGGCAGGATGAAACTTCTGCCTGACCTCTCTCTGCCGGTGACGGCCGACATCAACGATCCCCAGCCGCTGATCCTCTACCATGGCCGCAACTGCCCCGATGGCTATGGCGCGGCGCTGGCGGCCTGGCTGTTCTTCTCCGGCAACGCAGAGTTTCGCGGCCTGGACCACGGCGAAATCCAGACCGTGGACGACCTGGGGCCGCTGACTGGCCGCACGATCTACATCCTCGACTTCGCCTTTGGCCCCGAGCTGTTGGCAGCCATTGAGGCCCAGGCCCACAAGCTGGTGCTGCTGGACCACCACAAGAGCGCCGCTGAAAAGCTCAATGGCTACCAATGCACCTGCGGCGTCGTGCATTTCGACATGAACAAGTCGGGCGCACGCCTGGCCTGGGAGTTCTTCTTCCCCAAGGACCCGATCCCCACGCTGGTGTTGCACATCGAAGACCGCGATATCTGGCGCTGGCAGTATCCCGACAGCGGTGCCTTTTTGGCCGCGCTGGACATGGAGCCGCGCAGCTTTGAGCGCTGGGCCGAGATTGCGGCCTTCAGCCCCGAGCAGCTGAGCGCCTTCATGGCCCGTGGCGGCGCGATGGACGAGAAATACCTCAAGCTCTGCAGCGATATCGCCGAAGGCGCGCAGCCGCTGGTGTTCAACGGCGTGGCCGGCCTGATGGTCAATGCCCCGGGCATGTTCCACAGCCAGGTCGGCGACATCCTCGCCAAGCAAAGCGGCAGCTTTGCGCTGATGTGGAGCGCCAGCCCCAAGGGCGCCAAATGCGGCCTGCGCTCGCGCTCGGATTTCAACTGCATCCCGCTGGCCGAAAGCATGGGCGGCGGCGGCCATGCCCAGGCCTGCGGCTTCCGCATGGGGGTGGACCGCATCCCCGAGCTGCTGGCAGGCACGCTGACCGCCCGGCCTGAAGACGCACTGCCGCCAGCGCGCCCCGCCCCTACGCCGGCGCCAACCGGCACGCCATGATGCCTGCCACCCGCACAGGCAGCAGCACCTGGGCGCAGCAATGCCCCCTGTGCGGCCAGAGCAATGGCTGCGCGGTGGCCCAGGGCCTGCCCGCTGCCCAGTGCTGGTGCATGAGCGCAGAGATCGATCCCCAGGCCTTGGAACGCCTGGCCCCTGCCGAGCGGGGCCAACGCTGCATCTGCCCGGCCTGTGGGCGTGCGCAGCCCGATCCCGGCGCCCGCCCCAACCGGGGTGACTGACAAGCGCCAACCCCAGGATCATCATCAAACGCCCGGGGCCTGCCCGCAGCCGCCCCACCAGGCCCCTCGCCAAACGCGCCCCCTCCGCCCAGCCCACGCCATGCAGATAAGACACCATACCTCCCAGGATCTGCGCAGCCTCTATGGGGAGCGCTTCCGCTGGTACCTGCTGTTCAGCGTCATGGTGGGCACGATGGCCTCGATCATCTCCTCGACCATCTTCAATGTCGCCATCCCGGCGATGAGCCTGCACTTTCAGCTCGGCCAGTCGCGCGCGCAATGGGTGACCTCGTCCTTCATGGTGGCCACGACGGTGGCGATGCTGACCACGCCCTGGCTGCTGTCGCGCTACGGCTACCGCAACACCTACCTGGGCGCCGTGCTGCTGCTGATGCTGGGGGGCATTGGCGGGGGTTTTAGCAGCGACTACAACCTGGTGCTGGTGGCGCGCGTGGTCGAAGGCCTGGCGGCCGGTGTGATCCAGCCGATTCCGGCCATCATCATCCTGCATGCCTTTGCCGCCCATGAGCAAGGCCGCGCCAATGGCCTGTTTGGCATGGGCATCGTGCTGGCGCCGGCCATCGGCCCCAGCGTGGGCGGCCTGCTGGTCGACTGGATGGGCTGGCGCTCGGTGTTTTTCATGGTGGTGCCGCTGTGCCTGGCCTCGGTCTGGCTGGGGCTGAAGTTTGTGCCCGTCAATGCCCCGGGTGGCGCAGCCGCCGACCGCCATGGCAAAAGCCTGGACTGGCTGGGCCTGGCCATTGCGACCACCGGCACGGTCTGCCTGCTCAACGGCCTGGTGGCGCTGCACGGCACGGGCTGGCAGCAAAGCGCCATACTGCTGGCCATTGCGCTGGTCTGCCTGCCCGCGTTCATCGCCTGGCAGCGGCGCTTGCTGGCCCAGGGCGGCAAGCCGCTGATGGACCTGCGCCTGTTTGCCTGCAAGCCTTTTGCAGCGGGCTGCATTGTGGCCTTTATCTATGGCGTGGCCTTGTTTGGCTCCACCTACCTGCTGCCGGTGTTCATGCAACTGGGACTGTCGTACTCGGCCTCGGTCGTCGGCACCACGATGCTGCCGGCCGGCCTGGTGCTGGGCGGCGTCATCGCGCTGGCCGGCCGCATGGCCGACCGCACCCCCGTGCACTGGCTGGTGATCGGCGGGCTGTCGCTATTGGCGCTGTCCTTTGTGCTGACCGGTGTGCTGCAGCCGGGCTCGTCGCTGTGGCTGCTGATTGGCTACACGGTGCTGGGCCGCATCGGCCTGGGCTTTATCCTGCCCTCGCTCACCCTGGGCAGTATGCGGCCGCTGGACAAGAGCCTGATCTCGCAGGGATCGAGCAGCTTCAGCTTTTTGCGCATGCTCGGCGGCGCTGCCGGGGTCAGCCTCTGCGGCATCTTTCTGGAGTGGCGCGTGGCCTTCTACGCCAACCAGTCGCCCGCCATCGACATTGCGCTGGCCGAGCGGGTGGCGGGCTTTCGCGACACCTTTTTGATGCTGGCCGTGGTCTGCGTGCTGGCCGGCATTGCCGCCCGGCAGCTGCAGCCGCCTGCAGCCCCCAAGCCCTGAGCGGCTGGCGAATGGTCTACACTGGGCCATCCAACGGTTTTCAAAGAGTTTTTGCCATGTGCCAACTGCTGGGGATGAACTGCAACACCCCCACCGACATCAACTTCAGCTTCAGCGGCTTTTCGCAGCGGGCGGGCAATACCGACCACCACAGCGATGGCTGGGGCATTGCCTTTTTTGAAGAAGGCGGCCTGCGCCTGCTGGTGGACCACCAGCCAGCCGTCCAGTCGCCGGTGGCCGAGCTGGTGCGGCGCTACCCCATCCACAGCCGCAATGTGATTGCGCATATCCGCAAGGCCACCCAGGGCCGGGTGCTGCTGCAAAACTGCCACCCCTTTGTGCGTGAGCTCTGGGGCAAGAACTGGGTGTTTGCCCACAATGGCGACCTCAAGGACTTCCGCCCGCGCCTGCACAGCCACTTTCACCCGGTGGGCGATACCGACAGCGAGCATGTGTTTTGCTGGCTGATGCAGGAGCTGTGGAAGTCCCACGCCGGCACACCCAGCATTGCCGAGCTGACCCATACCTTGCGTGAGCTGGCTGCGCAGATTGCGCCCCATGGCACCTTCAACTTTTTGCTCTCCAACGGCGAGGCGCTCTGGGCCCATGCCAACACCTTCCTGTGCTACACCGAGCGCGCGCATCCCTTTGCCCAGGCCCAGCTGAGCGACGAGGACCTGAGCATCGACTTTGCCACCTGCACCACGCCGCAGGACCGGGTGGCCGTGGTGGTGACCGCGCCGCTGACCACCAACGAGCAGTGGACACCCTTCCAGCCCGGCGAGCTGATGGTGTTTGCCGACGGCCGGCGCCTGGCGCTTTGAGAACCTGTGCAAATCAACAAACCCGGCAGTGCCGGGTTTGTTCTCATGAGCCCACGAAAGCCTTCAGGCCAGCGCGCGGGTGATCAGAATCTTTTGCACATCGCTGGTGCCTTCATAGATCTGGCAGACCCGCACATCGCGGTAGATGCGCTCGACCGGAAAATCATTGACGACGCCATAGCCGCCCAGGGTCTGGATGGCAGCGCTGCAGACGCGCTCGGCCATCTCGCTGGCAAACAGCTTGGCCATGGCTGCTTCCTTGAGGCAAGGCTGGCCGGCATCACGCAGGCTGGCGGCATGCCAGATCAGCTGGCGGGCGGCCTCGATCTGCGTGGCGCATTCGGCCAGGCGAAAGCCGACGGCCTGGTGGTTGATGATGGCGGTGCCAAAGCTCTGGCGCTCCTTGGCGTACTGCACGGCCACGTCAAAGGCGCTGCGCGCCATGCCCACGCTTTGCGCGGCAATGCCGATGCGCCCGCCTTCGAGCGCGCCCAGCGCGATCTTGTAGCCCTCGCCTTCGGCGCCAATCAGGTTTTCGGCTGGCACCACGCAGTGCTCAAAATTGATCTGCGCGGTATCGCTACTGTGCTGGCCCAGCTTGTCCTCCAGGCGCGCGACCTGGTAGCCCGGGTTGTCGGTGGGCACGATAAAGGCGCTCATGCCCTTTTTGCCAGCGCCCTTGTCGGTCACCGCAATGACGATGGCCATCTGCCCGTTCTTGCCGCTGGTGATGAACTGCTTGACGCCATTGATCACATAGGCGTCGCCCTGCTTGGTGGCCGTGGTGCGCAGCGCGCTGGCGTCCGAGCCCACATGGGGTTCGGTCAGGCAGAAGGCGCCCAGCATCTCGCCGCGCGCCAGCGGTGCCAGCCATTGCTTCTTTTGCGCATCACTGCCGTAGCGCATCAAGATGGCATTGACGGGGCAGTTGGTCACGCTGATGGCGGTGCTGGTGCCGCCGTCGCCCGCAGCAATCTCTTCGAGCACCAGGGCCAGGCTGATGTAGTCCAGCCCCGCGCCCCCCAGCGCATCGGGCACGCAAATGCCGTAGGCACCGAGCTGGGCCAGACCCTGGTGGGCCGCCTTGGGGAACACATGGTCGCGGTCCCACTGCGCGGCGTGTGGCCACAGCTCGGCCTGGGCAAATTCACGCACCGCATCGCGGATCATCGTCTGGTCGTCGTTCAAAAGCATGGGTAGGTCTCCGGATTTTCTAGTTCTGGCGTGGTCTGGCAGGCTGGCTTACCAATGCTTGGCGCGGCGGCCATCGTGGTGCAGCAGGCGCCCCTTGTCCGCATCCGTGACCGAGGCCAGGGTCTTGCGCATGTCGCTCACGCTTTGCTGCACGGTGAGGGGCGCTTCTTGCCCACCCATGTCGGTCTGCACCCAGCCCGGGTCCAAGGTGATCAGGCGCGCGCCCGGGTAGTCATGCTGGGCCGAGGCCACCGCCATGTTCAGCGCCGTCTTGCTGACGCGGTACAGCCAGGAATAGCTGTCGTCCACCCCTTCGATCTGCGACATCGACGACGAGATAAAGGCAAACACGCCGCCGCTGGCTTCCACGATCGGGCCGATCTGCGGCAGCAACTGCATGGCGCCCAGCACATTGGTGTGCATCACAGCATCAAAATCGGCCTGCGTCGGCACCTCGCGGGCGTTGGGCCGGCGGATCACCCCTGCCACGTACATCGCCACATCGATCTGCTGGCCGGCCAACGCAGTTGCCAGCGCGGTCACGCTGTCCGGCTGGAGCACATCGACCAGGAACGCCTGCGCGCCCAGCGCCTGCAGCCGCGCCTGGGCCTCGGTATCCCGCACCGTGGCCAGCACGGTCCAGCCTGCCTGCGCATATTCCCGCACCAGCTCCAGGCCGATGCCGCGCGAGGCGCCAATCACCAAAATCACAGCCATTCACACGCCCTCCTTGGCGGTTGTTGTCACTGTCCCTGCTCTTGCAGAATCTGCTGCTGGTAGCGCGCGACCATGTCCGCCTGCGGCTCGGGCGCAGCACTTGACCCCATCTGGTCATGGATCATCTGGTTGAGCGTCGGCAGGGTACTGCGCGCAATCTGTGCCTCGGCCTGCCACAGGCGCGAGCGCATCAAGGCCTTGGCGCAGTGCAGATAGGCTTCGCGCACCTCGATCTCGATCACCAGCTTGGGCCGCTGGCGCTCGCCGTCAAACACATCGATAAAGCGGGCCTCATCGCGCAGCTTTGCAGTGCCGTTGACGCGCAGGGTCTCATCCACGCCGGGTAGCAAAAACAGCAGCGCAATACGCGCATCGGTCAGCAGGTTGCTCAGCGAATCGAGCCGGTTGTTACCGCCGGCATCGGGCAGCAGCAGATGCTGCGCGCCATGGCATTTGACAAAGCCCGGCGGCCCGCCCCGGGGCGAGGCATCGAGCATCTCGGCCGCCTGCCCGGCCGTGGCCACTACGCACAGCGGCGACAGCGCAACAAAGCGCTGGCAATGGGCATCGAGGTGGTCGAGTTGCTTGGCCAGCGCGCGCTCGGCGGGCTGGGCGTAGAGGGCGCGGAGTTGCTCCGTCGATTCGATCATTCGGCCTCCGGGTCGTCACCGTCCGCATCAGCCGCTGCGGCGCCGCCTGCCGCATAGACGGCCAGATAGGCATCCCAGGACGGATCGAATGACACCTCGACGCGCCCAGGCGAGGCCGCCGCCTGCTGCTGCAGCAACTGCTGGGCGGCCGCAGCGTCATCGACGTAATAGCAGGCGCTGCGCTCGCGCATACCTTCAATACGGGTGTAGGCCAGAATGCCGGTCTCCATGCGCTCGAGCGCCGCTTGCAGGCTCTCTTGCGCATCGCGCGCCTGGTCCAGGCTCTGGCCGTCTTCAAACGGCAAGGTCCATTGCAGGCAGTAGGGCAGATCGGCGCGCGTGGCCACGGCATTGGCCGACAGGCGCAGGCCCAGCAGATCGGGCACGGCGTCAGCTGCCGCATCGCGGCGGCGTGCTTCGAGCATTTTCCAGCGGTCGTCGTCTGCCGAGGGAAAGCGGTAGCTGCGCCCCAGGCTGTCGCGCAAAAAGGCATCGAACACCGCCGGAAAGGCGGACAGCGGGCCGACGCCGGCGACTTCCGGCGCAAAGCCATCAACTACCTCGACCGGGCCCACGCGCACAGCGAAATCCCATTCACCCAGCGCGTGGTCCAGCATGATGAAGGCCATGTGCTGGGCCAGCTCGCGCTGCGCGGGCGCAATGATCTTCTCAAAGCCCAGCTCCAGGCCGACGATGCCGCCGGCATCGTAGTGGGCCACCAGCACATCCGAGCAGGAGAACTCGAGGCCCTCCATCGCCATGCTGAAATCCTGGATGGGGCTGCGGTTGCGGAACGCCTGCACCTTGTAGCCCGGCAGGCTGGGGGCGGCACGCACCAGGGCCATCAGGTTCTCGAACTGGTCGACATTGCCGTGGGCGCTGAACACCAGACGCGAAAACAGGCTGCCTTCGGAGCGCTCCAGCTCCAGGGCCAAATCGGGGGCAACGCGGGCCAGCATCTCATTGGCCTGCGCCACAAAGGCTTGGTTGGGCAGCAGTGCCAGGTGGCGCTCTTGGTAGACCAGCTCCTGCCAGAAGGACTCGATGTCCTGCGCTTGCAGCTGCCCCGGGCCGGGGCCCACCGATTCGGTCGTCATAGTTTCTCCTCTTTCAGGATGACTAGACTACATGATTTCAATCGCCATGGCCGTGGCCTCACCTCCGCCGATGCACAGGGTGGCCAGGCCACGGCGCTTGCCGCGAGCCTGCAGTGCGTGCAGCAGGGTCACGATGATGCGTGCACCACTGGCACCAATGGGGTGGCCGAGCGCGCAGGCGCCGCCGTTGACGTTGACGATGTCGTGCGAGACCTTCATGTCGGCCATCAGTGCCATCGGCACCACGGCAAAGGCTTCGTTGATTTCCCACAGGTCCACATCCTCGACCTTCCAGCCGGCTTTTTTCAGTGCCTTCTCGGTCGCGCCGATCGGTGCGGTGGTGAACCACTCGGGCTCTTGCGCATAGCTGGCATGGGCTACGATCTTGGCCAGCGGCTTGCAGCCCAGCTCCTTGGCGGTGGACTCGCGCATCAGCACCAGAGCTGCGGCACCATCGTTGATGCTGGAGCTCGACGCCGCCGTGATGGTGCCGTCTTTCTTGAACGCGGGCTTGAGGGCGGCGATCTTGTCCAGCCGCGCCTTGCCGGGGCCTTCGTCTTCGGTCACGGTCACATCGCCCTTGCGCGTGGACACGGTGACTGGCGTGATCTCGGCCTTGAAGGCACCGGACTGGGTCGCCGCCTGCGCGCGCTGCACGCTGGCAATCGCAAACTGGTCCTGCTGCTCGCGGCTGAACTGGTACTTGGCGGCACAGTCCTCGCCAAAGGTGCCCATCGAGCGGCCGGGTTCATAGGCGTCTTCCAGGCCATCGAGCATCATGTGGTCGAACACCTTATCATGGCCCATGCGGTAGCCGCCACGGCCTTTTTTGAGCAGATAGGGGGCGTTGGTCATGCTTTCCATGCCGCCTGCCACCATCACATCGCGGCTGCCAGCCACCAGCTGGTCATGGGCCAGGATGGTGGCTTCCATGCCGGCACCGCACATCTTCGACAGGGTCACGGCGCCGGTGCTCTTGGGCAAGCCGCCCTTGAACAAGGCCTGCCGCGCCGGGGCCTGGCCCTGGCCGGCCATCAGGCAGTTGCCAAACAGCACTTCTTCCACTTTTTCAGGGGCGACACCCGCGCGCTCCACCGCAGCCTTGATGGCTGCGCCACCCAGGTCATTGGCCGAGAGCTCGGCAAAATCGCCCATGAAAGCACCCATGGGGGTACGGGCTGCGCCAACGATAACGACGGGATCATGCATCGGGTGTCTCCTGATTGAATTCGGGTCTTGTGCGGCTGGCACCTCGGGGCCCGCTCGCGCTGTAAAAAAAGCAGCCCTGACCCAGGGCTGCCTTGCGGGTTTAATCGCGCTTGCGTTCGGCCACCAGGGCCACGGCGCGTTGGTGGACTTCGGCCAGCCCGCCAATGCCTGGCACGGTCATTTCCAGATCGGTGATCAGACCGTTCTTGAGGCTATAGCACCAGCCGTGCAAGGTCACCTTCTGGCCACGCGTCCAGGCGTCCTGCAAGATGGTGCTCTGCGCCACATTCACCACCTGCTCGATGGCATTGAGCTCGCACAGCGCATCATGGCGGTGCTGGGGCGAGAGGCTTTGCAGCAAGGCCAGGTGCTTGTCGCGCACATCGCGCACGTGGCGCGTCCAGTTGTCGACCAGGCCCAGGCGCAGGCCTTCGAGCGCCGCGAGCACACCGCCGCAGCCGTAGTGGCCCACGACCATCAGGTCCTGGATCTTGAGCTGGTCCACCGAATACTGGATGGTCGACAGGCAGTTCAGATCGCTCGGAACCACCACATTGGCCACATTGCGGTGCACAAACACTTCACCGGGCTCCAGACCGGTGATCTGGTTGGCCGGCACGCGGCTGTCCGAACAACCGATCCACATGTACTTGGGGTGCTGCTGCGACATCAGGCCCGTGAAGAACCCGGGGCGGTCACGCTCCATCTGCTCTGCCCACAAACGGTTGTGGTCAAACAGGTCTTTGATGGAGGTCGTAGTCATAAGGCTATCCTTTGTTGTGTGGGTATCAGGATGGCGCAGCGCAGCCGGTCAGCAGGTTTCTGCGAACAGCTCACGCCCAATCAACATGCGGCGAATCTCGCTGGTGCCGGCGCCAATTTCATAGAGTTTCGCATCTCTCCACAGGCGGCCGAGGGGATACTCGTTGATATACCCATTGCCGCCATAGATTTGCACGCCTTCGCCGGCCATCCAGGTGGCCTTCTCGGCGCACCAGAGGATGACGCTGGCGCAGTCCTTGCGCACTTGGCGAACATGGTCGGTTCCGAGCAGATCGAGGTTTTTAGCGACCGTATAGGCAAAAGAGCGGCCTGCCTGCAGCACGGTGTACATATCGGCCACCTTGCCCTGGATGAGCTGGAACTCACCAATGCTCTGGCCAAACTGCTTGCGGTCGTGGATATAGGGCACGACGTTGTCCATCACCGACTGCATGATGCCCAAGGGGCCGCCGGTCAGCACAGCGCGTTCGTAGTCCAGGCCGCTCATCAGCACCTTGGCGCCGCCATTGAGCTGGCCCAGCACGTTCTCGGCCGGTACTTCAACGTTCTGAAACACCAACTCGCCAGTATGGCTGCCGCGCATGCCCAGCTTGTCCAGCTTCTGCGCAATGGAGAAACCCGGCATGCCCTTCTCGATCAAGAAGGCGGTCACGCCCCGCGCGCCCATCTCCGGCTCGGTCTTGGCGTACACCACCAGGGTGTCGGCGTCCGGGCCGTTGGTGATCCACATCTTGTTGCCGTTGAGCAGGTAGTAGCCGCCCTTGTCCTCGGCCTTGAGCTTCATGCTGATAACGTCGGAGCCGGCACCGGGCTCGCTCATCGCCAACGCGCCCACATGCTCACCGCTGATCAGCTTGGGCAGGTACTTGGCCTTCTGGGCCTCATTGCCATTGCGGTTGATCTGGTTCACGCAGAGGTTGCTGTGGGCACCATAGGACAGGCCCACTGATGCGCTGGCGCGGGAGATCTCCTCCATCGCCACCATATGGGCCAGGTAGCCCATGTCCGCGCCGCCGTATTGCTCGGACACCGTGATGCCCAGCACGCCCAGGTCGCCAAACTTGCGCCACAGGTCCATGGGAAACTGGTCATTGCGGTCGATCTCAGCGGCACGCTGCGCGATCTCGGCCTGCGCGAACTCGCGCACGGCGTCGCGCAGGGCGTCGATATCCTCACCCAACTGGAAATTCAGGCCTGGTAATCCGGACATGGTCTTGTCTCCTATCTATATGGCGCACCCGATGCCGCCGGCGCGTGCCAAGGCGCTAGAGCAGCATCATTACGTTTACGTTCACGTCAACTATATATTATTTTTTTGACGGCTGCTTTGCGAGCAAAGCATGGGCTTCCTGCATATGCCCATCAATTTCTGCCAAGTTGGCCTGCAAATCTGCCAACTGCGTCTGCAGGCGCTGGCGATGCGCCGTCAGCACCTCGATAAAGCGGCTCAGTTGCACACCGGTATCGCGCGGTGACTCATACAGGTCAATGATCTCCTTGGCCTCCTGCAAGCTCAGCCCCAGGCGCTTGGCGCGCAAGGTCAGGCGCAGGCGCGTGCGCTCCTTGGCCGAGTAGACGCGCTGCTTGCCGCCGGTGCCGGTACGCTCGGGGTGCAACAGGCCCATGTCCTCGTAAAAGCGGATGGCCCGGGTGGTCAGATCAAATTCTGCAGCCAGCTGCCCGATGGAATAAGTCGGTGTCATGGTCTCCCTGCACGCCCTTGTTGTTCTGGATGGACCATTATGCGGCATGCGCCGCTCTACACTGCCAGGTGCCGACCAAAAGAAAAACCCCTCAACTCGGTAAGAGCAGAGGGGTTGATCAGTATAAAAGCCTGACGATGACCTACTTTCACACGGGAATCCGCACTATCATCGGCGCGAAGTCGTTTCACTGTCCTGTTCGG